>Ga0307416_100000011_pt1 | contig 300622 bp, 187 predicted proteins | sample DK1Cmetagenome_2_FD_203821 | JGI IMG/M metagenome (GOLD analysis project Ga0307416, IMG submission 203821) | Maize rhizosphere microbial communities from greenhouse at UC Davis, California, United States - DK15-C-3 | ecosystem: Host-associated > Plants > Roots > Rhizosphere > Soil | place...
AGAATCCTTTTAGTTACAAATTAGGGAATAAACAACCCCGAGGCAAGCCTTAAGGTATTCTCTTAGAATAATATATATCCGTAGTAGTGAGAAAACTATTTAAATATATAAGTTGTGCAACAGCCACGATAGGCCTGCGCGGGAAAGACGACCACTCTATGGAGTATGTTAGTGATTGACTGAATTACCTTTAACGGATCTGGCTGCGTTAAATCAGTAGCGATTTATCAATCTTATCTTTATGCTGTTGCACATGGTTTTATGATTAGTCTTAGAGCCTGTTTAAATTTAATGCAATTATTTTACTTATCTAAAATTTCTGTCACACTGAGGGATAATTTATTTTATAAAGATCAATATAAATGACGTATATATTTGGTTATTGCCCCTTGGCTCAACCTTGCCTCGGCTCGCCGCCGCCGATTGGCTCTTTCTTTTTGGCATCAAAAAGAAGCAAAAAATGCCGGCTGAAAATTTTTCTTTCGAAGCAAGTGGGGTGGCTGGTTCAGTGGAGCCCGAAAAATTTATTAGGCCGGATTTAAGTAGAACGGGGATACCGTGCTATGGCCTAGCTGGATGGAAATGCGAAAGTAATTAAAATGTTGATTAGTAATGATTTGTAAAATAACGTCAATGGTAGCGGAGTCGAAGTGCTTTAATAAATCAAAGAATGGGTCTTCGACTAGGCTCTCCATCGGAGTCCTTTGGACAGACTGATATACGAATAAATTCTGATTAAATTTAAACAGGCTCTTAATCAATGTATTAACCGACGTACCTTGCGGTGAAGTTTGACGTAGTCGAATGGTTTAAAAATGATTCCATCAGCCATACTTGGAATCTTTTCGGCCTGCGCTTCAAGCATTGCCGTTATTAACAAAACGGGGATACTCCTGGTTTCAGTATTACGCTTAATGGCATTACACAGCTCCCTACCGTCACCTTTATCCAACAGGATATCCATCACAATCAAGTCCGGTTGAAAATTTTTGATGGCGCTCAGCAGCTCATCGCTATGGTTAATACTTACCACTACAAATGCCTGATCTTCCAATACCATTTGGATAACATCGGCATTACTCTGATCATCGTCTAATACAAGAATTTTTGACATAATTGTTTTATTTTAATATGAAATCCAAAAAAAACTGCCGGCCCTGATGATCTAAATGAATATTAGGGGTGCTTACTCATAGATATGAGATTAAATTACGGCTTAAAAGCTTATTCTAATAGATTTTAGCTAAAAAGGAGTAGTTCTCGCAGCATTTTAAGTAGTTCACTACCTGTTTGAATTAAAAAACTGCTAATTAGCGCAGCCCAGCTGATGCATTTTGGTGATATAGCAAGGATCAATTGCCGATGCAGTTTTATAAAAAAAATGATAAAAGCTTATGAAATAAAGCTTTATCAACAACTAGAGCATTATACTCTTTTTAAAACACGTATACGAAACCATAAAACAGGTATTTCTCGGGTAATCAAATAGTTGGTTGTGCTGTTGTTATAAATATACCAATAAAAACAGCAATGGAATTCCATTGATCCAGGGGTAATTAGCACGATAGAAAACCTCCGGATTTAGTTGTCCAATTGAAAGTGCCAATCAGCATCGCGCAATTGAGTAAACCGCTAGTTTATGTTTTTATCACCGAAAGAATCGCTCAGCGAACGAGATATACAAAAAGGCCTGAAAATCGTAATATGGGACGGACTGGCTGCCGAGGCAATGACCGTTTTCTCCAGCGGAACATTTTTGGTTTCCATGGCATTACTTTTGGGCGCCGATAGCATCCAGATTGGGTTACTTGCAGCCCTTCCACTTGCAACAAACGTTTTTCAACTGGTATCGGTATGGCTGGTTGGGCGGTACCATAACCGCAGAGCAGTCGCTGTACTCTGTGCTTACCTGGCAAGGGTTCCATTACTTTTGATAGGCTTCAGCGTACTCCTTTTTTCCAAACTTTCTTTGGATCTGCTGATATTTATGCTTTTTTTTCACTACCTGTTCGGATCCATAGCAGGGCCCAGCTGGAATTCGTGGATTAAAGATATGGTGCCCGAAAATATACTCGGAGAATATTTTTCAAGGAGAAACAGATACACGCAGCTAGTCAATGTGGTTTTGAGTATTGTTCTGGCATTGCTTCTGGATTACGTTAAGAGCCGGTTCCCTGATTTTCAGCTGATGGTTTACGCGATCTTTTTTTCGGTAGCGGGAGGTGTGGGGCTTATTGGTGGGTTTATTCTTTCAAGGGCACAGGAACCACAATCTTATCTTTCGGAGCGTAATGTTTTCGGTCTGTTTAAAACTCCATTTAAAAATCCAAACTTTCGCAAACTTCTTGTTTTTAACTGCTCATGGGCATTTGCACTTAACATCGCAACGCCCTTTTTTACTGTTTTTATGCTTACTACCTTAAAACTTTCGCTCTCTTATGTGATTATTTTAGGCGTTGCCGGACAAATGGCCGGTATATTAACACTCCGGCTTTGGGGCACCTTTTCAGATCGTTACAGCAATAAAAGTATCATAGGTGTTGCAGCACCACTTTATATCCTGTGTATTTTGGCCTGGTGTTTTGTTGGGATCTACTCAAGGCAATATGCCAATCTGTTACTGTTGTTGGGTATTCATTTGGCCAGTGGATTTGCAATTGCGGGCATTAACCTTTCACTTAACAATATAGGGCTTAAGCTGGCGCCAAAAAAAGATGCCATTGTTTATCTTTCTGTAAAGAACATTGTAGTGGCTATAGCTTCTTCACTAGGCCCGTTGATAGGTGGATTGCTTGCAGGATATTTCGTAAAACGCAAACTGTTAATGACTATTGATTGGAGTTCGCCGATATGGCACAAAACTTTTAAACTGCTCGAGCTCCACGGATGGAACTTTTTGTTTGTGATCGGTGCATTTTTCGCACTGCTTGCACTCAATCAGCTTTCGTATGTAAAGGAATTAGGAGAAATCCATAAAAATACAGTCCGCAGGATTATGCGCACCACCATCAGGAACAACCTTCGTGATTATTTTCTGATCGGCGATATCATTGCCATGCATGAGCAATTAAAAGCCAGTGTTAAAGCCGGACGGAACAGATTTAAACGTTCAAAAAGTACAAATGAACAAATCCCTAAGTAAGGGCTAGCTTAATATAAGTCCGTAACGGTAGGCAAAGCCAATTAATTCAGCGGTGTTTTTTGAAACCGTTTTTTCGATCAGGCTTTGGCGATGGCCTTCCACTGTGCGCCTGCTGATAAAAAGCTTTTCAGCAATGTCGTTATTTGTAAATCCCTGAGCAATGAGCTGTAATATTTCGCTTTCGCGTGAAGTAAAAATAATATCGGGAAAGAGCTCTTGTTTTTTTGTCTGCACGATAAGGTCAACCATTTTCACCCCAAGGTCTGCGCCAAGATACCTTCCGCCCGAATGGATATGCCTGATGGCAAAAATAAGTTCATTGGGCTGCGCACTTTTACTCAGGTAGCCTTTGCATCCATTGTTAAATGCCTGGGTAACATGATTTTCGTCTTCCGAAACAGAAAGTACCATTGTTTTGATCTCAGGCCGGTCGGTTTTAAGTTTATAGATCAGCGAGAGGCCGTCCATTTCGGGCATACTGAGATCTGAAATGACAATATCAGGATCAAGACCTGAATCGATCAGGCCCAAAACCTGTTTTCCATCGCCGGCTTCTCCGATTACCTCAATCTCCTCACCGGAATTTAAAAGCATTTTTATACCATCCCTTACCACATGATGGTCGTCAACTATAATTACTTTGATCATATTAGTATAAGTAACCGTATGAGCGGTCTGAAAGCTATTTTTTGTTTCAAATTAAACATGTTCTTGAAAAAAAAAGTTTTACGCCACGTGGAAAGAGGGGACACTTTAAGTATTTATACGATGGCGACAGTGGATTATACCTGTTTATTAAAAACCAAAATCACTTCACTTTATAAATGGTTAATAAGGGGAATACTTCCTTCACTTAATCCTTATCGAATATGATTACACTCGGTATCAATGCAGTTTTTCACGATTCTGCAGCTTGCATTTTTAAAGACGGAATGCTTTTGGCTGCTGTAGAAGATGAACGTTTTACCCACATCAAACATGGCAAACGGCCTATTCCCTTTAATACATACGAGCTTCCTTTCCATGCAATAGATTATTGTTTAAAGGTTGCTGGCATCCATTTAAAAGATGTCGATCATATTGCTTATTCTTTTGATCCGGCTTTGTTGATACCGCCACACGAACAGAATCAGCCAGGTTGTGAAATTCCGTTTTATCCCGATAACGGATCTGCTGGTACCGCGAGGCAATCATGGGATAATTTGTTTCTTTCTTCCATATTAAATGCACCTCATCAACTCGTAGACGGTTATCCGCACCACTTGCAAAAACGTTTTTACGGTTCAAAAGTGAGCGATTGGCAATGGCATTATGTAGATCATCATGCTGCACATGCGGCAAGTGCATTTTTTCCTTCGCCTTACGATCATGCAGCCATACTTACATTAGATGGTAGGGGTGAAGTGGCTTCTACTACCTATGGAATAGGGAAGGGGACAGAAATGACCCGGATCAATCAGGTCAATCTTCCACATTCGCTAGGGTTGCTTTATGAGCGGCTAACGACTCACCTGGGTTTCCTGCATTCATCCGACGAATATAAGGTAATGGCCCTGGCCTCGTACGGGCAGCCCCGTTTTGCTGCAGCGTTTAGAGATATCATCAAGCTGGGTGATAATGGTCAGTATACGGTAAGCGGTGAAGACTTAACTGAAAGGTTTGGTCCGGCGAGGTTAAAAGATGAACCTTTTACTGCATTTCACTTCGATCTTGCCCGTTCATTGCAGCTGGTATTAGAAGAAACGGTATTAAAGCTGGTCGAATACCTTCACCAGGTTACAAAAGTACCGAATCTGGTTATGGCCGGAGGGGTGGCACTTAATTGTGTACTGAACGCCAGGATAAGGGATTTAGGACCATTTGAAAACGTGTGGGTACAACCCGCCGCTGGTGATTCGGGTACAGCTTTAGGAGCGGCCATGTATGTAGACATTAACGAGCGCAAGGCGGTAAAAAAAGAATTTATAATGGATCACGTTTATTGGGGACCTGAATACAGCGATGCAGAGATTGAGTATTTTTTAAAATGGGCAAAAGTACCCTTTAGTAAAATGGAGGATGTTGCATCAGAAACCGCAAGCTTACTTGCTAATAACCAGATCATCGGCTGGTACCAGGGCCGGATGGAATTTGGACCCAGGGCATTGGGCAGCAGGTCTATACTCGCATCGCCCATTGATCCCAGAATGCAGGCAATGCTTAACGAAGTGAAAGACCGTGAAGATTTCCGCCCTGTGGCCCCGGTAGTGTTACAGGAGGATGCACATTTATGGTTTAAGGATGCAGATTTTTCGCCTTTTATGCTTTTTATTTACGATGTGCTTAAAGAAAAAGAAGACCTTATTCCAGCTGTGAGGCATACCGACGGCACAGCAAGGGTACAAACCATAAACGAAGAACAGCACCCACAGTATTATAGGTTATTACAAGCCTTTAAGGAAATTACCGGGGTACCGGTCCTGATCAATACTTCTTTCAATACCCTGGGAAAGCCAATTGTTTGCACACCCAGAGATGCGGTAGAATGTTTCTGGTCTTCGCCTTTTGATGCGCTTATTATCGGTTCATACTTAATCACTAAAACAGATGCCAAAAAAAATATCAGTAGTTATTCCAACCTACAACAGGTTGAACCTCTTGGTTAATTGCTTAGATGCACTAAATAAACAAAGTATTCCGGGCCATGATTTTGAAGTGATCGTGGTAAATGACGGGCCTAGTGAGGAAATAATTGAAGAACTAGACCAGCGAAGGGAAAATTATGCTTTTCGCCTGGTTGTGCGCTGCACGGTTGAAAAAAAAGGACCAGCCGCCGCCCGGAATTTAGGCTGGTTAATGGCGAGTGCACAGCTTGTGGCTTTTACCGATGATGATTGCCTGCCACAGGCAGATTGGCTGAAGGGTTTTTTGGACCATCACCAGGGCAGGGAACTGGTAGCCTATAGTGGTAAAACAGTGGTTCCCCTGTATGATGAGCCCACTGACTTTGCCTTGAATACAGCAAGGCTTTCGGAGGCTGATTTTATAACGGCCAACTGCGCATGTACCAAAGCTGCATTGTTTAAAACCGGTGGTTTTGACGAACAGTTTAGTATGGCATGGCGTGAAGATTCTGACCTTGAGTTTAAATTGATGCTCGCAAATGTTCCTATATATAAAAATGAGCAGGCGGTGGTTGTTCATCCTGTGCGCGAAGCAGCTTGGGGAATAAGTTTAAAAGAGCAACGAAAAGGAATTTTTGATGTACTATTATTCAAAAAGTATCCAGGGCTTTACCGGCAAAAAATACAGCGGTCACCCTTATGGAACTACTATGTTATCGTATTGCTTTGTATACTTGGTCTGGTTACAGCATTAGGGGGGCACAGCAGGCTTTCCGCGAGCATAATGCTCGTTATGCTTGTTTTAATTATAGGTTTTGCGCTTAAACGCCTGCAAAAAACGAGTCGCTCTCGCAGCCACGTTGCAGAGATGCTCATTACATCTGTTTTCATTCCTTTTCTCTCTGTATATTATCGCATTTATGGTAGCATCCGTTATCGGAAATTGCTTTTTTAAAGATGAACAGGTCTATATTGCAGTTTAAAAAGATTGCCATTTTCAGAGCCCTTCAGCTCGGGGATTTACTGTGTGCAATGCCAGCCATAAAAAATTTACGTTTGGCATGCCCCCATGCAGAAATTGTTTTTGTTGGTCTTCCATCCACCAGGCAATTAATTGAACGTTTTAATGAACTTTTCGATCGCTTTATCGATTTCCCTGGTTATCCTGGACTACCTGAAAGACCATTTGACGAAGAAGGGTTTGTAGAATTTCGCAAATGCATCACCACAGAAGCATTCGATATCATTTTACAGATGCAGGGCAACGGAACAATCGTTAATGAAATGCTTGGCAATCTTTCTGATAGTCAACTTGGCGGCTTCTCTATTGATACTGTAGAACTCGCAAATAACAGTTTATTGATGAGCTATCCCAATGCAGGGCACGAGAGCCAAAGGCACATTGCTTTAATGGCTCATTTGGGCGTACCTATTGTAACAACAGAAATGTTTTTCCCCTTGTATGAAAGTGACTTTGAAAAGCTAAATAAATTTGATATAGGCAATAAATATATATGTATGCACTGTGGTTCGCGCGGGGCCTGGAGGCAATGGCCACCTGCCAATTTTGCTAAACTGGCTAACTATTGTATTGAACAGGGTTTTCAGATCATATTTACCGGAACAGCTGATGAATATGCTATTATTGAACAGGTAACCGACCTTATAAAGGGTGAACCGATTATTTTAGCGGGTAAAACCGATTTGGGGATGGTGGGCGCATTACTTAAAGGCTCGAATGGACTAATATCAAATTGTACAGGCATATCGCATATGGCAGCGGCCCTTAAAGTACAAAGCGTTATTATCAGTATGGATGGGGAGCCAGGACGCTGGGCTCCACTTGATGTGAGCAGACACCGAACTATTGATTGGACAGAAACGCCCGATTATACGCTGATAGAACAAGCGGTTAAGGAGCTGTTGTTTCGTTGAGCAGCTCATTAAATGCATTCACTATTGTGGAAGTATCTGGAAATGTAATGGGAAAAGGATAGATCTTTTCTGACTGAAAACGTAATACTTGATTCTTACTCTGAAGTGATAACGGCGCATCAAATTCGATAATTCTGCAGGGCACCATCCATGGCGTGTGTTGCGGGTTGGTTCTTGCGTATAGTGCGAGTATAGGCGTGCCGGTGGCTGCTGCCAAATGCATCGGTCCGCTGTTTACGCTAATCATCGCCCTTGCCATGGCAATGCAGGTAGCCAGTTCTTTCAAGTTGAGCAGGCCTGCTATGGAAATCGCGTCTTTGCCAATAGCTGCTGCAATGTTTGCTATTATGCATTGCTCTTTTATGCTTCCACTCAACAGGAGTGGGCGTTTATACTTCTCGATAAGTCTCTTTCCTAGCTTTATCCATTCGTCCTTGGGATATTGTCGTTTTTTTTCTGAAACACCAATGTGGAGTACAAAAAATCCATCTTTTTTTAGATTAAGACCTTCTAATTTTCCGTTTTTGATATCGCTTTCTATTGCGATCCTGATGTGCGGATCTGCTGTATTGGCACCAATAAACGAACAAAGCTTTAAATCGCGCGATACCTGATGCCTGATTTCGAAATATGGCTCTGTATCTGCCAGCCAATGAGTAAGCAGGCCATAGAGATTTTCGCGGCAGTAGGCTGCACGCAAAGGGATGCCAGCCATAAAAGCAATCATTATTGATGGGACAGGATTCTGGCTGTGTACATTAAAAACGATGCAGCCGTCAAAAGCCCTGCGCTTAATATCCGTTATTAACGCTGGCAATGTTTCGGAAGCAAGGGCATCTTGTGTTTTTACCCAGGGAAAGTCGTAACAGATCACCTCGTTTACCCATGGAAGCAGCCCAGAGGCCTCAAGTGCCATAGTTGAGGTGAGCAGGGTAATATTGCATTTAAAGCTTTCGCTTAAAGCCCTAATTGCGGGAGCCGACATGAGCAGATCTCCCATATTGTCTGGTCGGATAACCAGAATGTTCTTACAGGATTTCCATTCCATTAATTTATCGTGTTAGCGTTAGATAAACCTAGGTTTTGCTGAATCTTGCTAATTACATTTGTAGTTGATCTGTTGGCAACAGTTGGCAAAAAGACAATCTTGCAACCCATATCCTGAAGTATTTTTTCTTCGGGCATGAATTTATGACGGTAATCGCCACCCTTAACAAAAACATGTGGGCGAATCTGTTTGAGCAAACTTACAGGCGTATCATCTCCTTTTTCTCCAAAGGAAATAATATGGTCAATACAAGATAGTTCAGAAAGCACCTCGATGCGGTCTGCTAAAGAATTGATTGGACGTTGAAGCCCTTTTAGCCTTTTAATACTCTCATCGTTGTTCAATCCCACAATGAGTATATCTCCCTCGGCCTTCGATCCTTTTAGGTAACTTACATGACCACTGTGCAGGATATCGAAACAACCATTGGTAAACACAATCCGTTTTCCCTGTGCCTTGTAAGTACTTATTAACTGTTTAATTTCGCGCCTATTGCTCAATAATTTACGTTTTTCGCTGAAGTTTTCTGCTAAACGCTCAATATTACATACTGCCGTATGTGCTTCGTTTATTACTACCGAAGCTGCACTTACCGCAAGCGTGGTAGCAGCGCTAAGATCTGCACCACTGAGTAAAGCCATTAGTGCGGTAGCCATAAAAGTATCACCTGCACCGCTTACCTGTGGGTTGGCCACCTTCGGAACCGGACAATGAAAACTAAAGCGTCCCCGTTCAAAACAGCACACCCCGTCAGCATCCATACTCAGCAAAATGTTTTTTGCCCTAGTATGCTCATAAAGATTTTTCCCCCAGTTTTTTACCTGTTCCAGTCGGTTAGCGTTAATTGCTTTGTATTGGGCTAAGGCTAACGCTTCTGCATAATTAGGTTTAATCAATGTAGGCTCAAGAGTTGCATAGCGGGTAAAGTCACGCGCATCAACAGCAAATATTTTTTTTGAGGTACCGCCCAATACCGTTAATGTGCTGATCAGATTGCTCGTTATTACCCCTTTATCATAATCAGAAATAATTACAGCATCCACGCTATCAAAAACTGTTTTAATATTTGCAATCAATTGTGCTGTAGTGTTTTGTGTTATTGGGCTGCAACTGCCTTCATCATAGCGGACAATCAGCTGTGAACCAGCGCTCACCCTGGTTTTACAAAGTGTAGCCCGATCTTGGTGATGGATAATCAACCCTGTATTTACGTTCAACGTTTTAAGCAGTGCTGTCAGGGTGGTGCCATGCCCGTCGGCTCCTATAACCGAACATAAGGTAGTTTCTGCCCCTAATGCACTGAGGTTTGCCGCAACATTGGCTGCGCCGCCAGGGCAATCTTTATTTAAATTAACATCGATAACGGGTACAGTCGCTTCGGGTGCTAACCGGGTACAGTTACCCTGAAGATAACGGTCGAGTATAAGGTCGCCGATTACCAATATTTTTTTGTGCTTAAATTTACTTAGAAAATGATGATATGGATTTGAGGTGTTTTTCATGTTTTAGGATTTTAAGAATATGGTTGCCAGCATCCGCAAAATCGGTACAGATAAAGTCGGGAACACGGTTAGGTTCGTCTAAGTCCCATTCGGTTTCATTGCCGTTATCAATCAGTATGGATTTACAGCCCGCCGTCTTTCCGGCCTCCACATCGTTGAGTATATCTCCGATCATCCATGAACCGGTTAGTTCAATATCATGTTCTGCAGCAGCCCTGATAATTAAGCCTGGATTAGGTTTCCGACAATTGCACAATGTGGTGTAATGGGCTATATGGCCGTTAGGATGGTGCGGACAATAATAAAAACCACTTAGGTTTACACCGTATTCCTGCAGCAGACTTTTAATATGCCTTTCCACCCTTTTCAGGTCGTTTTCGTCGAAATAGCCAAATGCAACCCCACTCTGATTAGATACAATAATCAGTTTATAATGCACTGCTAACCTAGCAAGTGTTTGTCCTACATTTTTTTCGAGGCTGATTAATGCAGGATTTGTATTGTATGGAATATCAGGAATAAGTGTTCCGTCCTTATCTAAAAATATTGCATGTTTAACTGCCATAACTGTTGAACATTGTTTCAGATTGAGCCAGCACAGGCAATAACTGTTCTTTGGCTGCCGTTTTGTTGGTAAAAGCAACATTAAACATCCGGTTTTCGATGATTGTGCAAAGCAGGTGTACCAGATGAAGGTGCATTTCCTGGATCCGTTGTGTGCTCTGTGAAGGAACAACAAGGTTCAGTTCACCATAGCTTGCCGCCCGTCCGCCATCTTTACCGAGCATATTGATGCAGCAAATGCCTTTCTTTTTTGCCATTTGTATGGCCTTTATAATGTTATCTGAATTACCGCTGGTGCTCAGGCAAAGCAGTACATCTCCCTGGTTGCCATAGGCCTGAACCTGCCTGGCAAATACATCATCGTATCCAAAATCGTTTGCCCAGGCAGTGATAATAGCCGTATCGGCATTAAGCGAAATAGCCGGGAGCCCTTTGCGGTGAGGTACTTCAAAACGTCCTACCAGTTCGGCAACAAAATGCTGACTTTCTGCAGCACTTCCGCCATTTCCGCAAACCAGTATTTTATGACCGGCTTTTAATGCACTGCTCATCATTTCGCCAGCCAGTGCTACTTTTGTGCTTAGCTCCCTGGCGGTGCGCTCGAATGTTCTGGCGCCCTCTTCAAAGGCACGTTGTATCATTTCGAACTCCTGTTGCTGCATTTTTTGTTGATTGGCATGTATGCCTTCGTAACAATCATGTATCTGCCTGGCGATTTTTTTCCAGGTAAAGTTGCGCTGTACATGCTTTAGCGCATTATTCGACATATTATTAAGCAGGGCAGAATCTGACAAAAGCGCGCTTATTTTTTCTGCCAGTATTTCTGGCCGTTTGGGCGGAACCAGATAACCTGTATGTCCGTCTTGTACAGTATATTTTATACCGCCTACGGCCGATCCGATAACCGGTGTACCACAGGCCATTGCCTCTATTGGCGTAATGCCAAAAGGTTCGTACCAAGGGGTTGTAATAAAAATATCTGCTGCACTATAATAATACCTTAACAGCTCGCGGCTTTTCTGACCGACAAAACTTACCGAATTTTCAACACCACACTTAACCGTTAATTCCTTCAACCTTTCCAGTTCGGGATCAGACCCTGAGGCATTTTCTTCACCACCAACAATAATCAGGCGTAGCTTGTGGGGCGCTTTAACTTTGGCAAATGCTTCGATAACATTATCTATGCCTTTACGTTTAACCATCCTTCCTAACTGAAGTACTATTTTTTCTTCTTCGCCTATGTTAAGCAGTGTTTTTGCGGTAGCCTTTGCAATCGGATAAAAATCTTCGGCGCTGAAACCGCATGGTATCATAACCATTTTTTCAGGGTCGGCACGGTAATAAGTTCTCAGGTCTTCTTCATCCTGTGGGCACTCGGCAATTATTTTATCTGCGCGCTGTACAATGGCACGTTCAATATCAACCCGCTCTGGCGGAAACCGGTCTAATTCCTTCTGGTGCATTTTTCTGATATGGCCAAGGGCATGAAAGGTAATTACAAAAGGAATGTCGAGCCTTTCCTTTAGTTCCATTGCCACCAGGCCCGACATCCAAAAATTGGCATGGATGAGCCTGTAGGAAATCTTATTTCTTTGGATAAAATATTCCATTTCCCTTCTAAAATCTTTCATAAAAGGCAGCAGGTCTTCCTTATCAACCTTTTCTTTAGGTCCCGCGTCAACCAAAATCACACGCACATTTTGACTGAAATTATTCACTTCTTTTGAAATAATATCTTCCCTGCGTGTAAAAATATCAACCTGATATCCCTGTTCTCCCAGCTGCTTTGCAATTTCGGCAACGTAAACGTTCTGGCCGCCATTGTCTTTTCCTCCGAGCAGGGCAAGTGGTGAAGCATGTTCACTTATAAATGCGATTCTGTTTTTCATAGGTATTGTTTTAGGTATGATTCGTATTTTTGTATACAGGTTTGTTAACAGCCACATATTTAAATAGCTTGTGCCATTCCTGAGTAAACCGTTCGATGCCAAAACGTTCTTCTGCGGTGCGCTGCGCATTGTTTCCCATTTGGCGGGCCAGCTGCGGATTTTCCAGCAACAGTTCCATATCTCTTTTTAGCCTTTCAATATCCGTACGTACAAATCCAGAATATCCATTTTTGATAGTTACAGCCATTTCGGTGGTCGCCAGGCCGATAATAGGCATGCCCTGCATCATCGCTTCGCAAACCGCCAGGCCAAGACTGGTATAGCGTATCGGATTAAAAAAGAAACGGTAATTTGAAATGAAAGCAGGGAGCTTTGGATGAAGCACTTCGCCAATGCCATAACTTTCAGCGCCCATGCCCACCAGATCTAATGGTATGGTTTTGCTTAGTTCCTCGAAAATGTCGAACCCTAAAAGCCGCCCACGTGCGGGCAGATTATTGATGACCACAATTCCACGTTCCAGTGTTCCTTTATAAGGGTGCGCGCTAGCGGTTACGCCGTGTTCAATTACGGTAGTTTGTATCCCCGGACTATGCCACATCAACGCGTTAAAATGCGTTACATGAACAAGCATAACTGTTGGGTCTGTTACCGGATGCAGCGCATCGGTAGGGTGATTCCATGGTGGATCGTGTTCCAGATAAATTTTTGGCAGGCTACGCTGGTGTTCGGTAAGTATTTCAAACTGATCGTAAAGGTAGTTTTCATCTGTTTGAAAGAGAACGACATCGAAATCCAGATTAGGGACTTGTTCAACAGGAACTTCTATAACATTATGGCCAAAGGGAAATGTTTCTCCTCTGCCAACGTATCCTTCGCTTTTAAGTTCATTTACGGGTATGTAAATATCATAGTCCCCCTGCGAAAGGTAGAAAAGGTAACTGCCATGGATGTGCCACGTAAAAATTTTTAACCGGTTTAACTCGTGCATAATGATGAATTTATTGGGCGCTATGTTTAGCTGTAAATTAAATAGCCGCCCAGGGTAACTGCTTAAACAACTGCACTTCTAAGCGTTTTGTTCGTTGTGCAAATACCCATTTTAGCGTGGAAAATACCTGTACAGCTGATCCGAATTACTTGTTTGCAGGATTAGGGTTTAGCAGGAACGTTTCTGCTTGGTCGTCTTAAATCCGTTTGGGAAATTGATGTGGTTAAATTAAAGCTGTGCAGGGGAAAGTTCGATAAACAGGCTAACTCTTATGAATGCTACCTGATTTTTTATATAGTTAAAGCGTTTAACGTATTATAGTAAATGTGTTTATGTTTGATGGGTGAAAACACGAAAAACAGATCCTCTCAGTCTTGCTAAATTTTTCAAAACCAATCCTCGCTAGATATTGTTTTTTAAATAAAAGGTGAACCATAACACCACATCAGTACAAAAATAAAAGAGCGGTTTCTATATCAGTGGAAACAAGCAATGTTAACAGTATTCATTCCAAAATTTAAGAAGATGAGAACGATACACACCATTTTTATTGCAGCAGCATTCTTGGCATCAATATTAACTGCTTGTCAGAACCCTTCAGATAGGGCTAAAGGAAATCACCAGAAAGATTATGAAGATACGACTAAAAAAAGCGCTGCTGATTCAGCTGCAGCACAGCCACGTGTAGATCCGGAAGATACGGTTCGGAAATACTAACCAACAGATTCTAAAAAAACAGGTCTTATTGGATGGTAAGTTTCCAAAATAAACAAGGTCGGTAAGTAATGATAAAACGAATAATTAGCTTTAGTGTATTTTGTATTTTACCCCTGTTTTTAGGGGCTAAATACTCGAAAAAACAATGTTACAAACCACATTTTATGCTTTAGGCGGCTAATAGCAGACATTTTTTGTTTTTCTATAATTTGCGATTGCAAACCTAACACTTAGACGTAAAAGAAAATAATTAAATTGTAAATGGAGCGCCCCCACGGGATTATAACGTTCCGTCAATTTAATGGAAATCTCAAATCTTCTTGTATATCTTTCTGAGCGTTCACCCCGGCTTTTCTTTATATTCGATTTGAACGAGGATAGATTTATCTACATGAACCCATCGTGCATGAACTTCTTTGGCTTAAAGTCTATAGATATACGTTCGAAGCTTTTACTGCATATGGTACATCCCGAAGACCGGCGCTATGTACTTTTCAAGTTGAGAGACTGTACAGATGGAAATACGGTAACCGATGTTGAGTGCAGAATACAGCGTTCTGATAACGAGCGCTGGTTGAGCACAACACCTTATTTACTCAATGAAAACGGGCAGCATCTTTTGATTGGGATTGCTGAAGATGTTACCAACTATAAGGAAATTGCGGAAGTACTCAATAACCACAATAGTAAAAAAAATGCCATACTTAATATTCTCGCACACGATTTGGCTGGGCCTATAGGCGCTATTGGCAATATTTCGGACCTGCTGGCAAAGGGTACCAGAAGATTCGAAGATCCTTCTATCGACCGTTACATTACGTTGATTGACAGGATTACCAAAAAAAGCCTCAAATTAATTCGCGACTTTCTGAACCAGGAGTTTCTGGAGACAGCAGGTGTACAATTGGTTAAAAAAAGAGTAGAATTAGTGAGCAAGATCTCCCTGGCTGGCCAGGAATATTTCGATATGCAGGACGGTTTACAGATTACTTTTTCCTGCCGTTCAAGTAAAGAGCGTATTTTTGCCGAAATTGATGAGGATAAATTTATGCAGGTGATCAATAACCTGATTTCCAATTCACTTAAATTTACCCCAAAAAACGGCAACATAGACGTCTATCTTACAGAGAGCAAAAAACAAGTCCTGATTACAGTTGCTGACAACGGAATCGGTATTCCACAGAAGTATCATGCTACACTTTTTGAAAAATTTACCAACGCACGAAGGAACGGTTTAAACGGCGAACAGTCTACAGGCCTTGGCATGTCAATTATCAAAACTATTATTGAATGGCACAAAGGGAAAATCTGGTTTGATAGCGAAGAAAATAAGGGAACAAAGTTTTATATCGAGCTTCCGAAGGTATAAGCCTTGCCAATGAGTTAATACTTACCTTTTTGGAACTGTAAAGCATAGTATTAAGGATTTAGCCCTTTGTTATTGAGAAAAACTGCCCTGTTAATCCAATACATGTTGTTAATAATTACATATGGAAAAACGGCTAGGGTTTACCATTTTTTTTATTTTTAGCTAGCCTGGTAGTATTTGTTAATTTTTCTTCTGAAAGTTTTTTTGCAGAATCAATTGAATGGGAGTGGTGGATATCTTCTCCCTTTTCTGCCATATCAGAAAGTTTCGCATAGTATTTATGCAATACATCCAGTTCTGCCTCCGAAAGATCTTCAATATCAACCATACGGTTACTTGCATGTCTGCTGGCCGCCAATAACTCATTAAGTTTTAATTGTATGGCCTTCGAATCTTTATTCTGGGTTTTTTGGATCAGAAATACCATTAAAAAAGTAATAATTGTTGTTCCGGTATTAATGACCAGTTGCCAGGTATCCGAATAGTCGAAAATAGGGCCGCTAATGCCCCAAATAATGATAATGCCAACAGCTATGGTAAAGGCGCTTGCACTTCCGGTCCAATAAGTAATCCTATCAGATATACGCTCAAAAAAGTTTTGCTTGTTTGTCATATTCTTTAGTACTAAGTCTAAGGCTTTGTTTTTGTTTATATAAACAGGCGAAAATTTCAGATGTTTTCTTTTTTGTTCTCTTCTTGCTGACCTTGGGGGTATAAATACCAGGCCATCCCTTTTTTAAGCTGCTAAAAATATGATAATACTGTGCTGCAGAGAGACTTTAATCGAATGTTAACCGGTGTTGTAACAATATATTTAACTGTTAAATAAATCAAACCTGTAACAGTTTTGCCTTGTTTATTTAATGAAGCACAAGTTTTAAAATGAAGGTTGCGCTTCTTGCAGAAAATAATTTGAAGGTTTAAACTTAAAACTATGGAAAACAAAAAAACAGATCAACAGGACAGTGAAAATAAGGTTGGTATTATACCGCATTCGCAGATTGAGGCAAGTGATGCGGATAGTGCTTATCAAGACGAGGCTTCTGCCAGGGAATTATCAAAACAGGCGGCAAAATCTGATTCGGATACAGACAGCGCAGAAGATAAGGGAACTCCTCATCAGGATTAAATTTTTTAAAACAGTAAATACAATAGCATGGAAAATAGAAAACATTTTGCATTGATTACAGGTGCAAGCAGCGGAATTGGCTATGAACTGGCCAAACTTTTTGCAAAAGATGGCTTTAACCTCATTATTGTTGGCCGGGAAGAGGCAAGATTGAAACGTGCAGCAGCCATTTTTGAAGCGGAAGGAGTTGAGGTAATCACCATGGTCGCCGACTTGTCTGAACGGGATGCGGCTTTTGACCTGTATGAAAACATACGTACAAAAAATGTACAGGTAGATGTATTGGTAAACGACGCCGGACAAGGGGTTTATGGTACATTTCTAGATACCGATCTAAGTAAAGAGTTAAAAATTATCCAGCTGAACATTACTTCTTTGGTAACCTTAACCAAATTATATTTAAAAGAGATGGTAAAACGGGGAGCAGGGAAGATATTGAATGTTGCGTCGATTGCTGGAAAATTGCCCGGGCCTTATCAGGCTGTTTACCATGGCACAAAAGCATTTGTGCACTCTTTTAACGAAGCGGTACGTGCAGAAATAAAGGATTCGCCAGTTACCATAACCTCTTTATTACCTGGCCCTACAGATACAGACTTTTTTAGAAAAGCTGATATGATGGATTCAAAAATAGTACAGGAAGGAGAATTAGCTGATCCTGCAGAAGTAGCTAAAGATGGCTACGCGGCTATGATGAACGGGAAAGACATGGTTGTATCAGGATTTAAGAACAAACTGCAGGTAGCCATGGGGAATATTACCCCTGATAGCAAATTAGCTGAACAAATGGGTAAAATGCAGGAGCCAGTGGATGATAAGCCTCACAATACGCAATAGTTTGCTTTAAGGCTTTTGCGAATTGCAGCATTCTTTATAAATATCCCCCAAAACTTTGGCCTGTTTTTTTTTGTTTTCATTAAAAAAGGGCTTTAATGGGAATAGACATACAAAAAAGAAGTATTGGTTTAAATTTTAACGAAAGCGGGAAGGCAGAAATAAGGGTTTGGGCACCGCTTGCAGAACAGGTTGCTGTTTTAATAACAAAAAGCGCTACGGTTATTGATCTATTTAATGAGGGTTACGGATATTGGTTTTTACAAACCGATCAGATAAAGACACTGGAAACTTATAGTTTTAAAATCAGCAACCGTAAAGATGGAAAGGAACTTGTGCGTTCAGATCCAGCCTCGTTACTCCAGGCCGAAGGGCCACAGGGTGTATCAACAGCTTTTGATCTGAAAAGTTTCCCTTGGACAGATAACAATTGGCAAGGAATTGCACTGAAAGATTTCATCATTTACGAACTCCATACCGGAACTTTCACACCTGAAGGAGATTTTGCGGCTATCGAAAAAAAGCTCGATTACCTTGTTGAACTCGGCATTACCGCAATCGAGATTATGCCTGTTGCACAATTTTCAGGTGGCAGGAATTGGGGTTACGATGGCGTATTTCCTTTTGCCGTACAAAATACCTATGGTGGCCCTTTGGCATTACAACAACTCGTTAACACCTGCCACGAAAAGCGGCTGGCCGTAATCTTGGATGTGGTTTATAACCATGTGGGGCCTGAAGGAAATTATTTTGCAGATTTCGGCCCGTATTTTACTGATAAATACCACACGCCCTGGGGGCAGGCCATTAATTTTGACGATGCAGGCTGCGATGCGGTAAGGGATTTCTTTATCGAAAATGCCCTAATGTGGTTCAGGGATTTTCACATTGATGCGCTTAGGCTAGATGCGGTACACGCAATTAAAGATTTTAGCCCTGTTCATATTCTGGCTGAAATTAAATCACATACCGAAAAACTTGCTCAGGTAACTGGCAGAACTTATGAACTGATTGTTGAACTTGACCTGAACGACGGCCGTTTTATCAGGCCGCAAAAGGAGTTTGGCTATGGCATGGATGCCCAATGGATAGATGAATTTCATCATGCGTTGAGGGTTTGTGCAGGTCAGGAACAAAAAGGTTATTATTCAGATTTTAACGGCGTGGCTGATCTGGCTAAATCTTTTAACAGCGCTTATGTGTACGATGGACAATATTCGCCCCATCGGCAGAAAAAGTTTGGCGAACCCATAGGAGATGTTCCAGGTGATAAATTTATTGTTTTTTCACAAAATCATGATCAGATTGGTAATCGCATGTTGGGCGAACGGACTGCTATATTGGTGAGCTTTGAAATGTTGAAAGTGCTGGCTGGAGCCGTTTTTTGCAGCCCCTTTTTACCCTTGATATTTATGGGAGAAGAATGGGCAGAAAGCAATCCTTTCCAGTTTTTTGTAAGTCACAGTGATCAGCATCTGGTAGAAGCCGTTAGAGAAGGCAGAAAAGCGGAGTTTTCGGCTTTCCACGGATATGAAGTTATGCCTGACCCACAAAGCGAATCAGCTTTTCAGCATTCAAAACTGGATTGGCGAAAACTGGAAGTGCCGCTAAACCTGAAAATGTTGTCTTATTATAAAACATTGATAGCACTCCGAAAGCAAAATGAGGTGCTTGCAGATTTAGATCGGAAAAACGTTAAGGCAGTAGCCTATCCAGAAAAAAAATGTTTAATGCTAAACCGGTGGAAGAGTACACAAAAAATAATGGTGCTGTTTAACTTTTCAGATCAAAAGCAAAACCTTTCGATTGGCGAAACAGTTCAAGATTGGACCGTGTTGCTTAACTCTTCTTCGTTCGTTTGGAACGGACCTAACGAAGAAATAAACAGCTTGCCTCCCGGTGAACAGATTACCCTATTTCCAGAATCAACTCTTATTCTTTCTAAAAAAGATGTATAAACCAAGCGCCACTTACCGGATTCAGTTCCACAAAGACTTTAACCTGAAATCTCTTGATCGTATTATCCCATACCTAACCGAACTGGGAATAAGCACATTGTATGCATCACCTATTTTTGAAGCCGTTCCGGGCAGTATGCACGGTTATGATGTGGTAAATCCATTAAAGATAAATCCTGAAATCGGTACCGAGGCAGAATTGTTAAATGTATCTAAAAAACTAAAAGCAGCAGGGATCGGATGGCTTCAGGATATTGTTCCCAACCACATGGCCTTTCATCCTTGTAATACCTGGTTAATGGATGTGCTTCAAAAAGGTTATGCCTCAGATTTTGCCCGCTTTTTTGATATCGACCTGGAGAAGGACGATGGACGCTTAATGGTTCCTTTTTTAGGTGAGGACCTTGATGAGGCCATAAAGCAGGAGAAATTACAGCTCAAGAAAGTTGGAGGTGAATATTACCTGAGTTATGGTGAAACCAATTGGCCCGTTAATGCTGATACGCATAAAATGCTGGCATTACTCGATTTTAGGAAAATTAACAGCAATACAGCTGTTTTAAAACAGATTGTTAATGATCAGCATTACCGCTTGTGTAATTGGCAGGAAACCGATCATAAAATCAACTACCGGAGGTTTTTTACAGTCAATGGTCTTATCTGCCTGAATATGCAGCATCAGGAAACATTTGATCTTTATCACCGCTATATTTTCGAACTGATTGATAAAGGGGTTTTTCAGGGACTTAGAATCGACCATATAGATGGGCTTTATGATCCTAAAGGCTATTTACAAAGCCTCCGGAAGTCAGTTGGAAAGGAAGTTTATATTGTGGTGGAAAAAATTCTGGAACAGGGAGAGCAGATGCCGCTGGACTGGAAAGTACAGGGAAACACCGGTTATGATTTTATGGCAATGGTAAATAATCTTTTTACCAATCGGCAGGCGGAGAAACCTTTTACCAGCCTTTATAAGCGGGTAACAGGAAAAAAACTCAATCCATCTCAGCTGATCTATGAAAAAAAATATAATATATTGTTTAAACACATGCAGGGTGAATTGGATAACCTGTTTGAAATGCTTTTGCCACTTAAACCATCTGGCTTTTCTACTATTGAAAATGTAGAACTAAAAAAGGCGCTTGGCTGGCTCCTCATCCGCATGCCTGTATACCGGTATTACACTTATAGTTTCCCACTTTCAGAAACCGATGAAAAGAAAATCAGCAGCCTGCTAATGCCACTCATCGGTGATAAAAAACTGGGTAAAGCAGGAGAATTGTTAGCTGTCATATTTTTAGAAAAACCACGAAATGCAGATGCTGCATATAGACAAAAAGTCGGTCAGTTTTTTCAGCGCTGTATGCAGTTTACCGGTCCGTTAATGGCCAAGGGAGTCGAAGATACGCTGATGTTTACCTACAACCGTTTTGTAGGCCATAGTGAAGTTGGAGATGCTCCGGGTGCATTCGGGATATCGGTTGATAGGTTTCATAATGAAATGCAGAATCGCCAGCAGCACTGGCCACTGAGTATAAATGCGAGTGCTACCCACGATACCAAAAAAGGGGAGGATGTAAGGGCCAGATTGAATGTGCTTAGCGATCTTCCTGAAGAGTGGAGCCTGCTGGTTGAACAGCTTAAGCGTATTTTTAGCAGTTTGCAGCATAAGGTGCCAGCCTATAAACAGTTACACGACAATGATATTTATCTGCTCCTGCAGACCATTATCGGGGCCTTTCCTTTTTTAGAAGATGATGAGCATGATATTGATAACCGTTTAGCACAGTTTATTGTAAAAGCGTTGCGGGAATCCAAAAAACGGTCAGATTGGGCAAGTCCGGATGAGATTTACGAGCATAAACTGAATAAGTTTTCGCGGGTTATTTTAAATGAAAGGCTGGAAAGCGGAAAATTGATCAAAGACTTTTTAAAGCGGATTTCAGATTTTGCAATAATCAATAGTTTAGCGCAGCTTACTTTAAAATTTACCTGCCCTGGTGTTCCGGATATTTATCAGGGAACCGAATTATGGGATTTAAGCCTTGTTGATCCTGATAACAGAAGACCTGTTGATTATAACAGCAGATCCAAAATGATGGAAGCGCTAGAAACACCTGCTGACTATAAAAAACTTTGGGAAGACAGGTTTTCCGGAAAGTTGAAAATGTGGTTAACCAAAACTTTGCTATTGATCAGAAAATCCGAAGCAGATGTTTTCGAACTTGGTACCTATATACCCTTAACGGTTGAAGGTAAGTATAGTAACCATATCTGTGCATTTGCAAGGAGGTACAAACACCACTGGATAATAACGGTTGTTCCCCTGGGTTTTGCCAAATGCTGTAAAATTCAGAATGTACCAATTAGCGATTTCGATTGGGAAGATACTGCTGTTATTTTACCGCAGGAGGCACCCTTAACATGGGAAAATCTACTTACCGGAAAAAAAGGGGCTAAGGACCCGTTACAGAGGGGTATACGCATCAGCCAGTTGTTCAACGAAGTTCAATTGGCGGTAATCAGGTTAACCCCTAAAAAAAACGAACGTTCTGCCGGGGTGTTGATGCACATCAGTTCCTTACCATCCAGTTTTGGTATCGGCGATTTGGGGCCCAGCGCCTATAAATTTGTAGATTTTCTTTATGCTTCGCGGCAAAGCTATTGGCAGATTCTGCCCCTCAATCCGGTAAAAAAGGAGAACGGGTATTCCCCTTATTCCAGCAGTTCTGCTATGGCCGGAAATACCATGCTCATTAGTCCGGAATTTTTGTTCGACGATGGGCTTTTGAATAAAAGCGACCTTGATGCTTTCCTATTACCAATAACAGCACAAGTTGATTTTGAAAAAACGGCAGAAATGAAAGAGCGTGTTTTAAGTAAGGCCTATCAGCGCTTTAAAAGTATGGGCAACAAAAAACTGATTGCAAGCTACAACTCGTTTTGTAAGGCTGAAGAGCGCTGGCTCGCTGATTTTTCTATTTATACCCATTTAAAACAGTTTTATAAAAATAGTGAATGGTTTAATTGGCCAGAAAACTTTAAATCTAAAAATAAAAAGGCAATTGCTGAATATGAAAAAAACAATTTTGCCGAGATTGAGGAAATAAAATGGAACCAGTTTGTTTTTTACCGTCAATGGTACAAATTAAAAGCCTATGCAAATAAAAAGGGAATAAGATTGATCGGCGATCTTCCATTTTATCTGGATTACGATTCGGTTGAAGTATGGGCAGAACCTCAAAATTTCCTGCTTGATAAAAATGGAAACAGAACTGTTGTTGCGGCAGTACCACCAGATTATTTTAATGAAAAAGGGCAGTTGTGGGGAATGCCAATATACAATTGGGAGAGGATGGAGCATGAGGGATTTAAATGGTGGAAGAACAGGCTCAAAAAAAGCAGCAAAATATACGACCTTGTGCGCCTCGATCACTTCAGGGCTTTTGCGAGCTATTGGCAGGTTGCAGCTGATCTTGATGATGCGGTAAATGGTACCTGGCAACCTGGTCCGGGTGCTCAATTTTTTAAATCTATGAAAGGAAAATTCGGCGAACTTCCTTTCATTGCCGAAGATCTTGGCGAAATTACCGAAGATGTAGTCCATTTAAGAAAACAGTTCGGCTTGCGCGGCATGAAAGTAATACAGTTTGCCTTTGGCGAAGACCTGGCCGTTTCTCCCCATATTCCACATAATTTTGATTCGGTGAATTTCATCGTTTATACTGGAACCCACGACAACAATACAACTTTGGGATGGTTTAAAAATGAAACAGATGAAGCGCTTCGAAAACGGCTATCGAACTATGTTGGTGCCAGGGTTGATGAAACGAATGTTAATATGGCCATGATCAGGCTTTGCTATTCTTCAATTGCTGAAATTGCAATAATCCCCATGCAGGATATTATGCAGTTAGGTGATGCCGCTAAGATGAATACGCCGGGTAAAGCATCGGGTAACTGGGCATGGCGGGTAGATGAAGGATTTATTGCCGAAAAAACGATAAACTGGTTGAAATCAGAAACCGAACTTTATGGACGCTAAATTGTAAAATACCTGGTTATCCCTTAGGCAGTTGTGATAAACTTTTGCTCATTAAAAGCACTGCGCCCGCAATGAGAAGTAGTCCGCCGGCCAGGTATTTACGGTGCGCCTTAGGTTTTCCAGGCATTCCCCAACCGCCATGTATGGCATTGCCAAAAGGAAGCGGAGAGAAAATATTGCCATTTGTTTTTTCGATGTCAGGTGCACTTTTTAAGTAATTACGGATCACCGCTCCAGCTATACCTCTCGTAATTGCCGGGAAAATGGCATAAGATAGGCGGAGCAGTATCGAAGTGCTTCCAATCATCGTTTGTGGTTTCGGTTGCTTAGAAAGTTTGAGTATGCTTTGTGCAAAACGCATCGGATCATAAACCGGAGGTGCAGGTTTTAAACTTTTTCCGGTATAATTTGCCGCATGCTGGATCCCCGGTGTATCTAAAAATGGTGGGAAGGCATCACAGATATAAATATTGGGGTACCTGGATAATTCTGTTTTAAGTGCTGCGCTAAAACCCTTCAAACCAAATTTGCTTGCAGAATAGGCTACACCATAAGGTACAGGAAGAAAGCCCCCGATAGAGATATTGTTGATGATGATTCCTGATCCCTGTTTTTTTAAATAGGGGAGCACGGCATGAGCTCCGTTCATGTAGCCAAGCAGATTGGTGCGCAGCACCTGCTCCGAAACTTCCATTGGGGTAACATCAAATTCGCCGATAGCAAGTACACCCGCATTATTTATCCAGATATCTATTCCAGGGCCAAAATTATCTGCAGCCGCTGCCAGATTAATTACCTGTTTATAATCAGATACATCTGCTTCAATTGTTAACACTTCTGCACCGAATAATTCACATTCTTCAGCCAGTGATGTGAGTGCATCCAAATTGCGGGAAGAGATCACCAATTTGTCCCCATTCTGAGCAAATACCGTAGCCATTGCTCTGCCAGCGCCACTCGAAGCGCCTGTAATTACAACCGTTCTTTTTTCCTTCATCATTATTGTACAACCCATTCTGCCCAAAAAATGTTTTTGGTATGCTTTAATTCAAATTAGCTAAACTTTAGCAGATTTTTCATTGTTGTTTATTTACCATAGGCTGTTTATGAAGGCTTTATTTAATTTATCTACATAAAATTTAAACTATGAAAGCAGCAGTATTCCACAAACCTGGCGATATCCGGGTAGATAACGTACCCGATCCGGAAATTCTTGATCCCAGGGATGTAATCCTTAAAGTAACCTCAACCGCAATCTGTGGCTCCGATCTGCACATCTTAAGCGGTGCAGTTCCGCAAAAAGAACCATTGGTTATGGGGCATGAATTTATGGGGATAGTGGAGGAGGTTGGCACCTCCATTACGAACCTGAAGCGAGGCGACAGGGTAGTAGTTCCCTTTCCCATTGCATGTGGTAAGTGTTTTTTCTGTACTCATGAAGCTTCACCTGCCTGCGAGAATTCGAACTTTAAAAACTATGGGCCAAATGGTGATATGATGAGCCAGAAGGGCGGTGCACTCTTTGGTTATACCGATCTTTATGGTGGCTACTCAGGTGGCCAGGCACAATATGTAAGGGTGCCTTATGCCGATATCAGTCCGCGTATTGTTCCCGATCATTTAAGCGATGAACAGGCACTGTTCCTAACCGATATTTTTCCAACTGGTTGGTCGGCCATTGATTGGGCGCAGTTAAAAGGAGGAGAAGTAGTCGCCATTTTTGGATCAGGACCGGTTGGGTTAATGGCACAAAAAGCAGCCTGGATAAATGGTGCCAGCCGGGTAATCGCAATTGATCCCTTAGATTATAGGCTCGAAAAGGCAAAGGCGGTAAATAAAGTTGATACGCTTAATCCACATAAAGTGGATGTAGTGGAAGCAATAAGGGAAATGACAGGCGGACGGGGAGCAGATGTATGTGTAGATGCGGTGGGATTTGAGCCCGAACGTAGTTTTATGGATAAGGTTAAGGCAACTATCAATTTTGAAAAAGGTTCTATAAAAGTGCTCGAAATGTGCTTTGAAGCTGTTCGCAGAATGGGAACCGTATCTATTATGGGCGTTTATGGTTCGCCTTACGATAACTTTCCGCTCTTTAGAATTTTCGACAAGGGTATTACCATCAAACAGGGCCAGGCACCCGTACTTAACTATATTGATAAACTTGTTGGTTTGGTAAATGATGGAAAGGTAGTGCTCGATGATATTATTACCCATACTCTTCCCCTTGATCAGGCAGCACACGGCTATAAGATCTTCGACGAAAAGGAGGAAGATTGTGTAAAGGTTGTTTTAAAGCCTTAATTGCTATTTAGAAACTTAAATTTTTCATCCAGCAACGCATCTACCCTTAAACAACATGGAAAAACTCATTGAACAGCTTAAAGCATTTTTAGGAAACAGAATTATGGATTTGAAGATAAAGGGACCAGCGGAAGTTGATATTCTGATCGATGACGGGCAGCCCTTAGAATCCCTGGCATCTGAACTGCGGAACCATATTATAGAGATTGTTGATGAAAATACATTGGCAAAGATAAACTTTGTCCGTGCCGACGGCACATTGGCGATAGTTTTTCCCTCAACCAGTAATGCGTTAATCACAGAAAAAAACAGTTGCTAACTGCCCAAAAAGAGGCCTAAGCTAAAAAATGGAAAAAAAACACCAAAAAGGCAAAATAAAACCTGCCCAACACACCAAATTTATTGGCTATGGAAAATAAAAACAACTTAGAAGCCGTACCTGCCCAATTTACAGGTAGCGAGATGGATGTAATAGAACGCAGGAACTGTAGCACCCTGGCAGAAGCGGCAAAGGTTTTTGAACGGGCTTGTGCCAGATTATTGTCCGTAAACGAATGGGGAGGTTATGCAGGCATATCGGCTTTCCAATTAATCGATCCTCAAGGCATCCGTGCAGAAAGGCAGGCGCAGTTAAATGATTATATCAGGATCGATATTCCCGGTCCTGGAACCCAGGCTGGAATGGGCTATGACTGGGTTCAAGTCGAGGAGATCACAACTGAAAGCGATGGGAAGAAGCAGGTATTGTCCATGGTGGTAAGACCCTGTGCACATCCTTTGTCACGAAAAAAGGAGACTGCCCACTTTTTAAAAAGTGAAGCTACATCAAGCTTTGTCATTACACGAACCGGACGATGTGTTAGTGCCGAAGAACATGCTAGAAATGAAGTTCCAAATACTGATAGTGGCAGCCTTTATGATAAGGGAAGGAATTTTATGGTCGGCATGGCGGCCAAACTGGGTTTTTCATATCCGCAGTGGAAAGGACTGGTTAAGGCGCTTTTGCAAGATTAGCATTTTTGCTGTATAATTCAAGCAGCTCTGCTCCAGCTTCGTTTCCCTGTAAAATGGCCAGATCTAATGCATACTGTCCCCTTATATCCTGAAGCCCGGTTTTTGCACCATGGTCTAAAAGTAGTTTTAATACCTCATTGCGGCCAAACATTGCAGCAAACATCAGTGCAGTTCCCCCGTTTCCGTGCTGAAGATTAATGTCTGCCCCACTTTCAATCAATAGTTTTGCAATATCGGTATAGCCTTTAAATGCTGCACCCATTAAAGCTGTGTTGCCTCCCTGATCTCCAAGATTCAAGTCTGCTCCCGAAGCAATCAGGTATGCTGCCGCTTCCAGTTGGTCGTTGTAGCAGGCAATAATCAAAGCGGTATAACCTTTAGCATCACGAAAATTTATATCCGCTCCTCTGCGCATTAGTTCTTTTAAAACCTCGATATCGCCTTTTCTTGCGGCAGGTATAATGAGTTGTTCTATGTTTTCCATTTTTATATAACATTCGCATTGTTAAAAAGTTTAAGGTAAAGCACTGTTCATTTTCTGTTGAAAATTTAATAATACTTCAACCTTTTTTTAAAAATTTTTCTGTCAAAAGCGCAATGTGATATATCTTTGCATCAATTTTAGTGTTCCCTAAAAAGGAATTCAGCAAACGGGATATAGCGTAGCCAGGTATCGCGCCAGCATGGGGTGCTGGAGGTCGGAAGTTCGAATCTTCCTATCCCGACCAGCTATTGAGCAGGCAACCATATTGGGTGCCATTTTTACTAATTTTTTGAAACTATAGTTATAGAGCATCTGTTTTACAATAAAAAAAACAGATACTATGAAAAATTACATCGATCCAAAAGAGGAAGACAACGAAGATGAAAACGGCAATGAACAATCGCGGATAAGTCCCAACGAAGAAAAAGAAGCTGATGATAACGAGGTTCAACGGGGGCTTACCGGTGAAACTGATGATGAAGATGATGTTGGGGGAGATCTTGCCGGGAATGCGGGCGGAAATGCCTAGCACTTTAAAAGCGGGCAGCGGTATGGGTGCCCGCTTTTTTTATGTGCTGCCAGATAGATGCGGAATAGCCTTAGATGTCGGATGAACGGACAGGTGTAAGACTTTCTCTGTTTTTTGCTGGCTTGCAGCGGATGTATTGCTTTGCCCATTTAAGTAAAGTATTTTTCCGGTACTGATATATTCGCTTATTACAAACATTTTTTAATGTTCCCTGTTTGTTTGGAAAGAACTGATCAACATTATTATTATCTAATAGATTTAAGCGTTAAAAAAAAATAGATGGCTAAATCAAAAAAGCAACTGGAAGCGCGCTCAACTGGTACAATTCCAAAGACACTTACTGGTATTTCCGGACTTGATGAGATTACGTTAGGTGGGCTACCTTCGGGAAGACCTACACTTGTATGTGGTGAGGCCGGTTCTGGAAAAACACTTTTTTCTATAGAGTTTATTGTTAAAGGAGCCTTGGATTATGGTGAACCAGGGGTGTTTATGGCCTTTGAGGAAAAAGCTGAGGAACTTAAAGCGAACGTAGCATCACTTGGATTTGATCTGGAACAGTTAGAAAAGGATAAGAAGATAAGGCTGGACTACGTGCATATAGACCGTTCAGAAATCGAGGAGACCGGAGAGTATGACCTAGAGGGGCTTTTTATCCGGCTGGGATATGCGATTGACAGTATAGGCGCAAAAAGGGTAGCACTTGATACCATCGAGAACCTTTTCGCCGGACTAAATAATACGGCAGTGCTGCGGGCAGAGATCAGGAGACTTTTTCAGTTTTTAAAATCGAAAGGCGTTACAGCGGTCATAACAGGCGAACGAGGAGGAAATGGCCTTACCCGCCAAGGCCTTGAAGAGTACGTGTCAGACTGTGTGATTTTACTTGACCATAGGATTATTAACCAGATCTCCACCAGGAGGCTCAGGGTTGTGAAATACCGGGGATCGGTCCATGGAACCAATGAATATCCCTTTCTGATCGATGATGAAGGCATTTCAGTGCTTCCTGTTACCTCTCTGGAGCTAAATCATGAAGTTTCCACAAAAAGCTTGCCCTCAGGTATAGCTGCGCTCGACAAAATGCTGGGAAATTCTGGCTTTTATAAAGGGAGCAGTATTCTGGTTTCGGGCACGGCCGGCACGGGCAAGACCAGTATAGCAGCCACATTTGCCAATGCGGCCTGTTTGAGGGGGGAAAAATGCCTTTTCTTTGCTTTCGAAGAATCTCCAAAACAGATTATCAGAAATATGCGTTCTATAGGCATAGACCTTCAAAAACACCTTAAGGAAGGATCTCTTGAGTTTTACGCCTCACGCCCTACCTTGTACGGACTGGAAATGCATCTGGTGGCCATCCATAAGGCAATTAAAAAGGCTAAGCCATCTGTTGTTATACTTGACCCGATTACCAACCTGATCACGATAGGATCGGTTAGTGACGTGAAAACCATGCTTGTGCGCCTGATCGATTTTCTACAGGCTGAACAGATTACGGTGATGTTTACTGCCCTCACCCTTAATAATATAGTTAATGAACAGACCGATGAAGGGGTTTCTTCGCTTGTAGATGCCTGGCTTTTAATCCGCGATATCGAAAGCAATGGTGAGCGGAACCGCGGATTGTATATCATGAAGTCTAGAGGAATGAAACACTCGAACCAGATACGCGAATTTGTGATTACAGATAAGGGACTGGATCTGGTGGATGTGTATCTTACCGAAGATGGCGTGCTAACCGGCTCGGCACGGGAAGCAAGGATGCTTATGGAGCAGACCGGCGAGGTCATCCACGCCCAGGCTGTCAGCCGTAAGGACCGTGAACTCGAACGCAAACGGAAAATTTTAGAATCAAAGATCGAAAGTCTAAGATCAGAATATGAATCAGCAGAAGAGGAGCTCAATAAAGTTTATGTTGAGGAGGCTTTAAAAAAACAGATCATGGGCGAAACGATAAGCAAAATTGCCGATCTGCGCAGGGGAGATGATGTTGGAAAAGAAAAAAATGTACACAAAAAAAATAAATAGTGGGGAAAGCATATGAACTCCGGCTATATGTAGCCGGTAAAACCAATAAATCGGTAGTCGCACTGGAAAACCTGAAAAAGCTCTGCGAGGAGCATCTGAAAGGAAAATATAGTATTGAGGTGGTCGATCTTTTGGAAAAACCACAGCTGGCTGAAGGTGATCAGATATTTGCCATCCCGACACTGGTAAAAAAAGTGCCTGAACCAGTCCGCAAAATTATAGGTGACCTTTCAAATGAGGAAAAGGTTCTAGTGGGACTGGACATACGTACAAAGATTAATAATTAGTTATGCCGATAGGAAACCCCGATCATCCAGACAGTACGCAAAGCGACGATTTTTTTTCGCTTAGGCTTTTCATTGCAGGTGCATCACCAGTTTCCGCAAGGGCAGTTGTCAACATCCGCGCAATATGCGAGGAATTTATTGCCGGCAGGTACGAGCTGGATATCATTGATGCACATCAGCAGCCCTTGTTAGTGCAGCAGGAAGATGTGACAGCCATCCCGATGTTGATCAAAAAATCGCCAGTTCCGATCAAAAAGCTGATCGGGGACTGCTCTGACCGTGCGAAGGTATTGAAAGGTTTGGGTATCAGTTATTAAGTTATGCAGAAGTCAAGTGAACATATCAAGCTCGAGCGGGCCTATGAAGAACTTCGTATCCAGCTCGAGGAAGCCAACGATATTATCCATGCGATCCGCTCTGGAGAAGTTGATGCCCTGATTGTAAATGGTCAGGATGGTCATCAGCTTTTTACACTTAAGAGTGCTGATCATACCTACAGGATCTTTATCGAACAGATGACCGAAAGCGCACTTACCCTTGATGAATCATACAGGGTACTGTATTGCAACTCACAACTCGCAAGGCTTTTGGGGCTACCATTGGAAAAAGTTATCGGTCTAAACTTTTTGGCATTTTTTTCAACAGAAGATCAGGCCTTTGTCAGAGAGACAATCGATGGCGCTTGGGAAGTAGACACCAAGGCAGAAGTCGATATCATCAACAGCTCAGGCACTTCCTTGGCGGTTCAGCTCTCTCTAAAGGCGCTTAACCTTGATGAAGGCACTTCACTGAGCGTCATTATTACCGATCTGAGTGAGCTGAAGAAAAACCAGTTGCTTTTGGAAACCAGGAACAGAGAACTTGAGGCAGCAAGAAAAAATGCAGATGAACTCAATGAAAATCTTGAAAATACAGTCAGACTAAGGACGCAGGAACTCGAGAATATCAATGAAAAACTCGCAGCAGTTAATGATCTTCAGCAAGAAGTGAACGGTCAGCTTAAAGATGCACTCGATGCACTGAGGGAAAGTGAAGATAACCTACAGTCGGCCTTCGATGCCGCTGAACTGGGCAGTTGTAACCTGGATATCAAAACAGGACGGGTTGAAGTATCAGAGCGGTTCAGGAAACTCTGTGGTTTGCCTTTGGAGGGAGAGGTGAGCTGGACAAGGGTGCTGAGCAGTGTTGGCACCGAATACCTTTCAGCACTCCAAGGGGTCCTTCAGGATTGTATCAATCTTGGAAAGCCCCTGGATTATACCTATCCGATCAAACATCTTATTTCTGGTGAAAACTGCTGGATGAGGATCGTAGGTAAGTTAAAAAAAGGTAGCTATGGCGATTTTGATAGCTTTTATGCTGTGCTGATGGACGTGACAGATCAGAAAAGGGATGAACAGCGGAAGAACGATTTTATTGCAATGGTTAGTCACGAACTGAAGACACCGCTTACTTCCATGAAAGGTTATATTCAGGTTATGCAGCTGAAAGCCAAGGGTACCATGAATGGCTTTGCAGATAAGGCCCTCCAGGGCGCTGAACGCCAGATCAATAAAATGACTGGCATGATCAATGGCTTTCTGAACCTCTCGCGTTTGGAATCGGGAAAAATGCTGATGGATTTTCAGCCGATAGAAATGTCTGTCCTGCTTAAGGAAGTGGTAGAGGAATATATCGCAACGGTAAATAACCATAATATAAAGTTCACGTTCCAGCCAGGCTTTTTTGTTAACGCAGACAGGGACAAACTCGGGCATGTGGTCAATAATCTGATCAGCAATGCGGTAAAATATTCGCCTGCCGATAGTGAAATAATTATTGACAGTTATCTGGAGAACGGTACAGCCGTATTCCGCATAATGGATCATGGGATGGGAATAGATGAAAACGATATCCCAAAACTATTCGAACGGTTTTACCGGGTAGAAAACAATAGGATGAGTACTGTTGCTGGTTTTGGAATAGGACTTTATCTATCTGCCGAGATTATACAGAGACATGGCGGAAAGATATGGGCAGAAAGCCAGTTAACAAAAGGCTCGGTTTTTTATTTCAGTTTACCGTTAATTGATCCTGCAAAGCGCTTTTAGTGCGAAAGCCGGCAGTATACCTTCCATTCTCACGTATTTATCAGCCGATTATGTTGGCTCATCAGGGTATTAAGAATTTTTTTCAGCTTGGCGGGGAGCATTGACCGATCCTTTGCCATGAGTTCTACTTAAAGCCTATTGATTCGAGATTATCTAAAAAAAATGCCGCATATAGCGGCATTTTTTTATTGGATTTCGATCTGTTTGGCGACCACTTTGGCTTCCTCTTTTTTAGGAAGTTCAAGTTTCAGAATTCCATCGTTATAGCTTGCATTGATCTTTTCAATGTCAGCACTTTCCGGAAGTGTGAAAGATCTTGTGAAGGCCGAATAACTATACTCTTTTCTGTTATAGGTTCTTCCCTCGCTGAGGTTTTCGTTTTTTGTTTCAGTTGAGATCGTGAGCATATCGCGCTCTACCGAAACGCGGAAATCATCTTTTTTAAGTCCGGGTGCGGCAAGCTCAATGTGATAGTGATCGGCTGATTCCGAGATATTTACAGCCGGAACGTTGCTTAAACGACGGTCGGTAAAAAAAGTGTCGCCAAGTACTGATTCAAAGATGTCATTAAAGCCTGGCAATAATGAACTGTTCTTTTTTTCTGGATTGAATTTAACCAATGTCATAGTGTTTCTCCTTTACAATGTTTAATAATAAATGGACTATAAATCAATTAATTTTCTCTGGACCCTGATGGTCCTATTTTGATTGATCAACCGCTATGCCAATGGTCAAAATAAAGTGATTATGGAAATTAGGCTGAAAAATTTTCATTTTTTCTGAAATTTTTTCAGTGTACGGGACTGAAATTTTTTCATTGCACGAAGCCCACTTTTAGTCAGGCCCGCCTCATAAGACCTGATAGCGCCTGAACAAATTTACATTGGTAAAATTGAACAAACGTTTGCGCATTCAACAAAAAAATAAAAATCCAGGTTCTATCAAAGGAAAGATATATCGTTTTAGATCCGTAAAAAAAATGAGGTTGTATCATAAATATAGATTTGTCATCCTGTCCAGAGGACTCCTGTGGAGAGCTTGTCGAAGGACCTATCTAAATACTCTTAAGGTGTTTCGACGACTTGTCCCGATTTTCATCAGGAGGCTCTCCGTAGGAGTCCTCTGGACAACATGACAGCATCTGGGCTGGAAATTTTCTTTATGATACAGCCTCATTAAATATTTATTAGCCAATATCCTGTTACCTGCCCCGTTTCATCATACGGCGCATGGTAAAACACTCACCATTGCTGTGCAACTGATCAGATTATTGGTTTATAATGTTTATATTTTCAAAAACGCCCACTGCTGATTACGCACGCCACTGTAGGACCATTGAATAGCCGTGCCACCATTGTTGAGTGAAGATCCATTAATATCCAAAGCTTTTCCGCTATTTACATTAATGATCCGATAATATCCGTTGGTGGTAATCTGAATTGACCATTTTTGATTTGCACCACCACTATAATCCCATAACGCTGCCTGGTCGCCATCAGCAGTGCTCCAGCCATTAATTTCTAAACACTTTCCGGTGGCATGCATTGGTGTTAGCCTGTAATATCCACCTCCCGCATCTTCCACTTTGAATTGCTGGTTTGCCCCCGCTACATAAGCCCATTGCTGAGCGGGTGTTTGATTGGCAGTACCCCATCCTCCAATTTCTAATGCCTTAAAACTGTATCTGTTTATAATCTGGTAAACCTGTCCCACCTGGATGGCTGAAGTCGTGTTATTTTGTGCGCCCTGTAACACTGCGGCAAGGCCTTGCTGATCAGCAACTCCGTTTGTCTGCCTGTCAATGATTCTGAATGCATTGTTTCCGCTCGATCCATCATCCCAATAAAATGGAAGTAAGCCGTTTAACAGTGCCTGACGGGTGATATGGTTTATATAGTATGCCCTGCTGGCCAGATGGAGTGTCAACGCATCTCCAGAAAGTGTTGTCGACCGCCGGACTGCTCCATATTCTCCCAATATAACCGGAATGCCCTTATCAATATACTTGGTCTTCATCAGCGAAAACTCTGCTCCAGCATTTGATTCTTCTCCATAAGTGGCATTCCGTGAAGCATCAGTAGTAGAATGATATCCATCGCCCCAATAATAAAACATATTACCCCAACTTACATCCTGGGTGAGACCGGCAAAATTAAAAGGCGTATAATGGTGTACTTCAACCATCAGGCGATTGGCTGCAGGATCGGTGGGTAGGGTATTCATTAAATTATTTGTGTATTCAATGTTTGTTGTGGGGCCCTGGACAACCAGCACCCTGTAACTATTTCGGCCACCAGTTGATCTGACTGCATTCACAAAGGTTTGATGGTAGGAAAGCAGAACACCCATTCCGGTCGCATCTGATACCGCAGGTTCGTTAGCACTGGCAAACATGACATGTTCGTCAAAATCACGCATCTGCGTAGCAATCTGCTCCCAAAAAGCTTTTTGTAATGCATTAACCTGGGCCTGTTGGGCTGTGGTACAGTTGTTCTCCAGCCAGCCTCCGTCCCAATGGATATTTAAGATTACATACAGACCATCGTTAACACAGTATTGCACAACCTGTTTTACCCTGTTTAGCCATGACTGCTGAAGTTCTGCCGTAGCACTGTTGGCCATGTATTGGTTCCATGAGCAAGGGATCCGAACGGCAGTAAAACCGCTTCTTTTCACCTGATCGATAAGCGCCTGGCTAACCATAGGATTGCCCCAGTTTGTTTCACCACCAATTGCTTCAAGTGTGTTGCCTATATTCCAGCCCAATCTGAATTTTGCCGAAAGCTGCATCGCCGTGCTATTTACTCCCGATTGATCGGGTGGAAGAGGCGATAGGTTATAACTTGGATAACTGGTCGCGGTTAACGCCCTGGCAGTTGTTTTATTAGTTGTATCCAATTCTGGAACGGCAACTTCAGGCTTTTGGCATCTTGTTACCAAAAGGAAAAGGAAGATGCCCATAAAATATTTTAAGGTTCTCATATTGTTGTAGATGATTTGGTTAGTAAAAGTATTGGATTGATGTTTGACCCAATAACAGCTGATAATAGGTTAAACGACTAACTTTTTACAGATAGTCTTTTTTATTGACCGGATAGGAAACCATCGGTGCAGGTAATGTGCTTGCCTCCCTTTTTTACAAAGGTTAATACAGGAAAGCGGTTTGTGACCATCGGTTGATGTTGTGTTTTTTCTGTTTCCGATTGTTTGTACACTGACGGGCCATGCACTTCTCGACATTAGCCAGAGCCGTAGTCTTGTTGGTTCTAACAACCTTGTTAGATTGATGATTTTCATGCTCATAATTGTTTTTGGTTAGATATGGTTATTATTAGTAGGAGAAGCTGATAAACCTGCAACGGAGGGCAATACTGATTCGAACCAGCAAACACGCTGATTATAAAATTAAGGCCCGTCCATAGGTTTATAGGAGCTGCATGCCAACAATTAAAAGTAACTATCGGTTATCTGCACAAGGGGCATATATGTTACTAAATAGGTAACAAATGTTGCCTGTTGATTTTGGTGTTTTACAGGCTGTGCTTACAATTATCCGTTAAAAACATAAATGGTTTTTAGGGGATTTATGTAGCTTAAGTTAACAGAATCATTTCCGGATAAAGCTTAAAATTGATAAAATGTTACAAAAGGGAGAGATGTTTTTATAGGGCAAAATTATCTTGTTTTTTAGTTATTTATCTGTTTTTCAGTGTTTAAAGGTGTTTTATTTAGCATTCTAATCAAAATGCTACCGATAGCCATGTAACAAAAATATCCTTCTTTGTATCATTTGAGGCATTCGTCAGTTTGACTTGAAACTATATTTGACCATTCAAAGCCAATTATTAATGGCAGGCAATTAAGAGATCGGTGATCACGGAAGAATAAACTCGTCTACGTCTCGCTGTTCTAAGAACTGTTGCTTAATAAGTGGCGAAACAAACCAAAATAAACCAAATATGAACCAAACAATTTCTATTCGGAAATTACCGGCTTTTTTGCTGGTGGTAATTTTCTTAGTGCTTCTGCACTTAAAAAGCTATGCTCAGGAGAGGCAAATTACAGGAAAGGTTGTGGGGAGCGACAATCCCGCACCACTGCGCGGAGTGGTCGTGCTGCTCAAGCCTAAGAACACGCCTAAGAACACGGTTGTATCAACAAATGAACAGGGACAGTATTCTATAAAGGGAAATACAGGGGATGTACTTGTTTTCAAAATGATCGGTTTTCAACCACAGGAAATAACGATCGGTGATGGCAGTGTCATCAATGTTACCTTAAAGATCGAAACTACAAAATTGGATGAAGTGGTTGTTATTGGTTATGCTAAGGTAGCAAGAAAAGATGTTACAGGCTCAATAAGCTCAATCAAGGGAGACGATTTACGACAAACCCAGCCAACTACTTTTGACCAGGCCCTGCAAGGCAAAGTTGCTGGGGTAGTGGTTCAACAGGTATCGGGCCAGCCGGGTGGCGGCGTGTCTATCCAAATACGTGGAGTGTCTTCAATAAGTGGCTCTAATTCACCACTCTTCGTTATAGACGGTATTATTATCCCACCGGTAAACAATCCCGGTAGTGGTTCTAATCCGTTAAATTCCATCAATCCTGCTGAAATTGAATCAATAGATGTATTGAAAGATGCTTCGGCAACAGCCATATACGGATCGCAGGCAACAAATGGAGTTGTTGTGATCACTACAAAAAGGGGGAAAGCCGGAGCGCCGCAGATCACTTATGATTTCTATGCCGGTTACCAGGAAATACTTAAGCGACTTCCCACAGTAGATTTGCAACAATTTGCTACGCTCATCAATGCCCGGTCCGCTAGCTCGGGCTGGGACTTTGATAAAAGGCCCGAATTTGCCAATCCTCAATATTTAGGTAAAGGCACCGACTGGCAAAAAGAATTATTCCGGAAAGCCCCACAGATGAATCACACACTTACTGTAAGCGGTGGGGATGACAGAACCCAATATTTGTTGTCAACCTCGTATTTTAACCAGGAAGGGATAGCCATTGGCTCTGAGTTTAGCAGATACTCGGTAAGACTGAATTTAGACAATAAAACCACGAATTGGCTAAAAATAGGGACGAGCCTTCAGTTGTCGCATGTAGATGAAAAAGTAAACTCAACCTCCAGTAATGTAATTGCCACTGCACTAAGCCTTAGTCCTAATGTTCCGGTAACCAACTCTGATGGCTCTTGGGGAGGGGTTACCGATCCAAACGGTTGGGTAGCACCTGTTGCCAACCCGGTGGCATTGGCAAAAATTATCAAACACTTAAGAAAGCGAAATCAGGTATTTGGCAATGTATATGCCGAAATACAATTGGCTAAAGGGTTATCGCTGCGAAATGAGGTATCTGGTAATTTCGATTTTAATACAGAAGATAGGTATTCGCCAATTTATAGTTTTGGCAAAGGTAATGTAAGCGCTAACTTCGGTTCCTCTAGCGCTGGTCAAAATTTTTATGTAGTAATACGCAATTTTCTAACTTATAACTATAATTTCAAAAAATTTCATATTGATGCTTTAGCAGGGCATGAATCGCAAGAGAGCACTTTTCAAAGTCTTGGTGCTTCACGAAGGAATTACGCTTCAGATAATGTGCAGGCGATTAGTGGTGGGGATGCTACCACGGCCACAAACTTCGGTTACAATTCATTATCAGACCCTACGGGAGGCTCTGCACAAGAATCTTATTTCGGCCGTGTCAATTTTTCATGGAATGATAAATATCTGCTCACCGGTAATATACGTAACGATGGTTCTTCAAATTTCCCGTCCTACAACCGTTGGGTAACTACCTATTCGGGCGGATTTGCCTGGAAAATTAAAAACGAGTCGTTTTTAAAAGATATAAAAGCTATAACTGAATTGAAGCTGAGGCTTGGTTATGGGATTACCAACAACCAGGGCATACCAGGCAATACATTTGTAACCCAGCTTCTATCAGTAGCCAATGGTCTATCAGGTATAGCTCAGTTTCAAAACAATTTGGCAAACGCAGCGGTGACCTGGGAAAAAACTGATTATTATAGTGCTGGACTTGACGGAACGCTTTTTAAGGGGCGCTTAAGTTTTACGTTAGAAGCTTACAACCGCTTAACAAAAGGCCTTTTATTACAGGTGCCGCTTCCAGGATACTCTGGTACTGTAGCGGGTTATGGGCCAGGATCAATGCAAGCGCCTTTCGCCAATGTTGGCTCTTTAACCAACAAAGGGTTTGACATTCAAATCAATTCCACCAATATTAATGCTAAAAATTTCAGTTGGAAAACTAGTTTTACCGTATCGCGGAATATCAATAAAGTAACGTACTTAGGTGCAGGTGGAGATGATGCTAACTTAAGTAAGAAATCTTATGTGATTAACGATATCATTCAAAAAACGACGGTGGGCCGGCCCATTGGCGAATTTTATGGCTATGTATTTGATGGTATTTTCTCAACTCCAGCAGATTTTAAAAACCATGCACTGCCTGCTGACCCAAGCGGTAAGCCTTATCCGATCTCTCCAGCAGGCGGTGGTATCTGGTACGGCGACCGTATGTTCAAGGATTTGAATGGCGACGGTATTATCGACTCAAGAGATCAAACCTTTTTGGGTTCCCCGATCCCTAAATTCCAATATGGTTTCAATAATACATTTAACTACAAAAATTTTGACCTGAATGTTTTCTTTAGTGGTAGTTATGGCGCCAAGGTATTCAATCAAATGGCTGTACAGCAAACTAATCCGCAAAATCAGGCTACCTTTTTTACATCGGTGTTAGATTATGCAAACTTAGCTATGGTAGATCCTAAAGGCTCTCCATCCGATGTTAACAACGTATATGTTACCAACCCTAATACAACTATTGCTGGGTTGAGAAACGACAATACCAACGGTAATAACCGTCCTAATAGTTTGATGATCGAGGATGGCTCATTCCTGAGGTGTAAAAATATCACTTTGGGCTACCGTTTGCCAGAAAATCTTTTATCAAAAATATCTGTACGTTCTGTTAGGGTGTATGCCAATGTATCTAACGCATTTATAATTACAAAATATAAAGGCATGGATCCTGAAATTGGTTCATGGGATCCACTTCAGGCAGGTTGGGACGACGGTTATTATCCACAGCCAAGGGTATTTACTATTGGTGCAAACATAACCTTGAGATAATAAAACGATCATTGATTAAAAATATACGTTTATGAAATTAATTAACAAAATTTTCATCATCCTGCTATGTGCAGCAGCAATTGTCGGATGTAAAAAGAGTTTTTTGGACCGTCCGTCCAACTCGCAGATAAGTTCTAACAATTTTTATAAAACCACCGCCGATGTACGATTGGCTACGGCAAGCCTTTATGGCGGTTCGCACTGGTGGTCATGGAGCAATGAGTGCTGGATACCACTTGGCGACGTATTGAGTGGTACCGCTAGCTTTCCGTATAATGGCGATTTAGTGCAGCTTTTTACACGCACCATTACCGCCCAAAATAATCTTGTGACAAAGGGTTGGGTCGGGTTGTACAATACTGTAGCGCAATGTAATACGCTTATCACAGCTATACAACAGCAGGCTGATCCGTCTATTTCGGAAGCAGACAAAAATGCTGCCATAGCTGAGGCAAGATTTATTCGTGCCATGGCTTATTATAATTTGGCGATATATTGGGGTGCAGTGCCAATTATTGAAGACAACAGTAAACTGATAAAAGATCCGCTGCTTAACCGCAACATTGTTTCGGATGTGTATAAATTCGTTGCTAAAGACCTAACTTATGCAGCGCAATATCTTCCCAAAACAGATCAAAAAGGCCGGGTAACTACCTGGTCGGCGCAGGGAATGCTGGGCAAGGCATATTTGACGATGGCGGGTCTAGGCAAAAGCGGCGGTGTACGCGACCAGGCCTTGCTTGACAGTGCCAAAAAGTATGCGGGCAATGTGTGTAAAAATAGTGGGCTGGCATTGTTTCCTAGTTATTATGATGTTTTCAAAGTGCAAAACAACGATAACCCCGAATCATTGTTCTCGCTTCAATGGGCCGGAGGTGTCGGGTACGGAACTGGCAACGGCCTACAACAATATTATGCGCCAGATAGAATCATTACTCCTCAACAACAAGGTGGATGGATGGCCTTGGCGCCAACCTACGATTTATACCGGATGTATTCTGCTAAGGATACGGTAAGGCGTAAAGCCACTATCATGCTCAACGGAGACTTTTATCCCGAATTGAATGCTGCCGGTGGTGGCTATAAGGCAAAAAGCGCAGGCATGAAAAAACACATGGTTGGCACCGAAAAAGATAACAACTTGCCAACAATGGATTCTTGGTCATCTCCCGAACATAATGCAATGCTTAGATTGGCCGATGTGTATTTGGTATATGCCGAAGCCATTTTGGGTAACAATAGTACTACGAGCGATGCTGATGCGCTAAAGTATTTCAATGCTGTGCGGGCAAGGGCCGGCGTAGATATTGTGACTGCGGTAACTCCGGCTTTATTGCGCACGGAAAGAAGGGTTGAACTTGCTTTTGAAGGACAATACTGGACAGACCTGGTGAGGTATTCTTATTATGATCCGACTAATGCTGTGAAGTTTCTTAATGATCAGGATGCCACTCACGGTCGGATTTCGTTTACTTATGATCCTGTAACGAAGATAGCAACAAGGGATACTATTGCTCCACCACTTACGCTTCCGGCAACTATCTCTTCATTTACATTGCCAATTCCGTCATCTGAGCTAACCACCGCCCCTAAATTGGCAGAACCACCGGTACCATATTATTAATTAAAAAAATTAAAAGATATTGTAATGAAAATAAAATCATATCTAACCTTCTACTCTTTGCTGCTTTTCTTAATGATAGCGGCTGTATTACCTGCGTGTAAAAAAGATAGAGAAAGTAGTGCTGCTCCAGTTATTTTGAGTATTAAGAATTATGCAGCCTCACCTAATGATACCGTTTTGAATAGTGCTGCGCCAAACGGGCAATATGTGGTAATAACCGGAGATAATTTGCAGAATGCTACACAAATAAGTTTCAATGGTGTTCCTGCTTCTTTTAACAGCGCTTTATTTGCGCCTAACAGCGCCGTGGTGCGAATACCCGACATGCAGTTTTCAAAAATTGATACTGCTAAACTCTATGTTGTAGAATACGCTACAAAAGCAGGCTCCACAACGTTTTCTTTTAAATTAGGTCCGGCAGCACCTACCTTTGCGGGAATTTCCAATTTATATGCCAATCCAGGCGATTCTGTTTATGTTTATGGTTCCGGACTATTTTTCATTCAACGCTTTTCGTATAGAGGCACCCCAATCCAGTCATTTAAATTAGACACTGCGGGGAATTCTATTGGATTTTTGATGCCGGCCGCAACGACCGACGATCAGATATCAATCATCACCAAAAGCGGTACGTTGAATCATAAAATAATTGCGACCCCGGTTATAGCAGGTATTACCAATGAAAATGCAAACCCAGGTGATTCGGTTTATGTTTATGGTAGTTATCTTAAAGATATTCAAGTGCTTACGTTTGCAGGTGCCCCGATTACTTCATTCGTGTCATCCAAAAATGGGAGTTCTGTTGGATTCATTTTGCCTACGCTAACGCAAAGCGGACCGGTTTCAGTTACTACACCGTTTGGCACGGCTACTACTGCGTACCATGTAAATGATGTAGTAACAGGCTCTATATCAAATTGGGATAGCAATTTTAATTGGCAATACTGGGGTGCTGGTAAACAAACTAATGGCAATCCTAATTTCTCTGGCAATTCAAGCACCTATTTTGTGTTGGATATTGATGGATTGTCCGGTAATGACGGATGGCCTTGGAGTACTAACATACCAATGAATGCAATACAATGGGTACCACAAACCAATATTGCAGATGCCGCTAGCAATTGGGCATTTAAATTTGAAGTAAATATCCCAAAAGCTTGGAAGGGTACCACAGTTGATATTGTAAGTGGAGTAAATGGCTATATGGCCCGATGGGAACCATGGAGAATAAACGCCACGACCACGGTACCGTACAGTACAAAAGGGTGGGTAACCGTAACTATTCCTTTAACATCTTTCCGTGCATCACATCCTGAGCTTGGCGAGGGTATGGGGGCTCCACTAACGAAAATTTCCGATTTAACAGGTGATTCCGGAAATACCTCATGCATCATGTATATACATAACTACACGCTTTCGGCTGCCAGCTTTTATGGCGCTGTTGATAATTTGAGAGTAGTAAAAATTAAATAAACTAAAGCCCTACGGCAGCATATTGCTGTAGGGCTTTTACTAATTAAAATTTGCCGGTACGAATGAACCCGGGGGTTATAATGCCGAGCACATGGCCATACCCAATAGTTACCACCAGACATTTATTATTGCAATGCATGCATAAGGTTATTCCTTACCTGAGATTGGTTAGCGCTCGTCAGTCTCGCAGAAGGGCTCACCTTTTTGTTGCTTAGCTTAAAGAATAATTAACCAATTGAAATAACCCCTTAAAGACTATCCGTTTTTTAAGGAAAATAAAAAAACATGTTTAGAAAAAAAGCGTTGTTGAGTACGGTTTTTGTTATCTCGCTTTTGGGATGTCAAAAAGATTTAGAAGCCCAGACTAATGTAGATAAACCGAAAGTAGATAATGGAAGTTTGGCAGAAAAATTCGCAAATGTTTCGCCGAAACTTAGCTCCAATAATGCTAATCCTTTATTAGATTTTATGTTTACGGCCGACCCGACAGCCGTAGAATACAATGGAAGAATTTATGTGTATGCCACTAATGATCATCAACAATATGAGCATGTAGGAAAAGATGGAAAAAATTCATACGAGCGGATCCGTACACTGGTGATGATGTCTTCCGATGATATGGTTAACTGGACCTATCATGGTCTCATCAATACTGCCGGGCTGGCTCCATGGAGCCAGAATTCCTGGGCGCCTTCCATTACATCCAGAAAGGAAGCAGATGGCAAGACGCACTTTTATCTGTATTACTCCAATGGCGGTGGTGGCTCAGCTGTGCTTACTTCCACCTCTCCGGTTGGCCCATGGAAAGACCCACTGGGAAAGAACATAATCGACCGTTCTGTTCCCGGTGTGGATGTTGGTGCCCCATTCGATCCCGGAGTTCTTATTGATGACCAGGGCACAGGCTGGCTTACTTTTGGAGGTGGAACGCCTAAAACGAAATATATGCCGGATAATGCCAGAATCGTCAAATTGGGAAAAGACATGATAAGTTTGGCCAGCGATGTTGCTAAGATACCCGCTCCTTATTTTAATGAGGCAAGCGACCTTAACTTTATCAACGGAACCTGGGTTTATAGCTATTGTACGGACTGGGGTGAACGCACTGAATGGCCTTATAGCAATATTAATAAACCAACCGCATGCAACATATCTTACATGACAAGTAAAACACCCTTAATTCCGGATAGCTGGAAGTATCGCGATAATTACTTTAAGAATACTGGCGATGTTAACGTGGGCCCTTTGACAAACAATCACAGTCACTTGTTCAAGTTTAAAGGGAAATATTATCTTGCTTACCATGCCATGTATTTACAGGATTATTTTGGCACCAAGGGTGGTTTTCGTAATGTGGGTATCGAACCAATACAGGTGGATGAAAAGAATGTGAATATCCCCATGGTCAACGCAACTTTTAAAGGTACTTCGCAACTTAATCCATTAAACCCATTTGTTCTTCAGCAGGCAGAAACCACTGCAGGCACTTCGGGGCAAGTCCAGTTCGAAGCTGCTGGTAATCCCGGCAATATGGTTGCCAAAGGAAAAGCAGATCAACAATGCCTTATGGTGCGGGGAGCCAATTTTAGTAAACAGATTCCTGCCAAATTCGAAGCTAGGGTGAAAGGAAAAGGTAGAATTGATGTTTATGTCAATAATCTTAAAGGTACTCCTCTTGTTTCCCTTACTTGTGATGAAAAGGAATGGACCACGCGCTCGAAGAAAACAGACCTGAAAATAGATAAAGGAGTAGAGAATATCTATTTCGTGTTTAATGGCGAGGGGTTTTTGTTTGATGAATGGAAATTCACTCGGTAATTCTGCTTGCAGGATTATTGATGCTAATTACAATTAAAATCGGTTAAGAATAAAAAAACCAAATGAGAATATGAAAAATGCGGTTTACAGGTTATACATAATAGCCTTAATGATCACCCTTATAGTACCGTGTTTATACGCACAAAAAGCCACCAATCCCATCATTTATGCAGATGTACCGGATATTTCAATAATACGTGTAGGCAATAACTATTACATGAGCAGTACAACGATGCACATGAACCCCGGTGTGCCCATTATGAAATCGACAGATCTTGTCAATTGGAAAATGATCAATTATGCCTATGATACTTTGGCAGATCTGCCAGCGCTAAATTTAACAGACGGTCAAAACGCATACAGCAAGGGTTCCTGGGCAAGTAGTTTGCGCTATCACAAGGGGATATATTATGTAACCACTTTTGCATATACCACAGGTGAAACCTATATTTTTAAAACAAAAGATATAGAAAAAGGAAATTGGGAACGAATTTCTTTTAAGCCAGCGTATCATGACCATTCCTTGTTTTTTGATGATGATGGCAAGGTATATTTGATTTATGATGCAGAAAGACTAAAAATTGTTGAATTAAATGAGGATTTAACAGGCGTTAAACCAGGCGTTCCGGAGCGGGTGCTCATCGAAAACGCCAGTGCACCAACAGGAAAAGAAGTGGGGCTTGGAGCTGAAGGATCTCAATTATTTAAAGTAAAAGGCAAATATTATTTATTTAATATTTGCGCACCACGAGGTGGAATGCGAACTGTACTTATACATAGAGCAGATCATATCAACGGCCCCTGGGAAGGAAAAGTTGGCTTACAGGATAGAGGTATTGCTCAAGGCGGACTGATCAACACGCCCGATGGACGGTGGTTCTCTTATCTTTTCCGCGATTATGCTGCTGTTGGCCGCGTTCCTTATCTCGTTCCTGTCAAATGGGAAGATGGATGGCCTGTTTTAGGCATCAATGGCAAAGTATCCGATACACTCGATCTGCCGGCCAGTAAAGGTTTGATTCCAGGCATTGTGTCTTCTGATGAGTTTACCCGTAAAAAAGGCGAGCCTGCGTTACCGCTGGCTTGGCAATGGAATCATAATCCGGATAATGCGCTATGGTCTGTAACGGAAAGAAAAGGATTCCTGCGCCTCAAAACAGGAAGAATCGACACTGATTTTCTTCAGGTCAGAAATACACTTACACAACGCACTATTGGTCCAACCAGCTCAGCTGCTGTTGCACTTGATGTTTCCAAAATGAAAGACGGCGATTTTGCCGGATTTTCAGCTTTCCAAAAAAAGTATGGATCAGTGGGCGTTAAAATTGATGCGGGTCAAAAGTCGATAGTAATGATCACTACTGATCATGATAAGCCTGTCGAAGTACAGCGAATTCCATTGGATCAAGACCAAATTTACTTCAGAATCGATTGCGATTTTACCGGCAAGAACGATGAAGCCAATAACCTTTACACGCTTAATGGAAAAGATGAAGCGAGTTTCTTTTACAGTCTTGATGGAAAAGTCTGGAAACCAATAGGGCAACCTTTAAAGATGAAATACGACATTCCACATTTTATGGGCTATCGTTTTGCGCTGTTTAATTATGCGACTAAAAACATTGGAGGTTATGCAGACTTTGATTACTTCCATATCAATGACAAGTAATAATGTAAAACGGTGCTATAGTACAGCTGATATATATAATTAATGGATCTTTTAGGAAATATAAAAATTAGAGGACAACATTACATCTTAGTACTGTTGATATTTACAGTGCTTACTGCTTTTTGCAAAAAAAAGGAGGATGTTCAGTCTCCGCTCAGTTTTTCTTTACCTGAAGTAAGTGCCTTATATCCATCGTATAATACATCGCCAAAAGCACCAGACCAAACGGGTATGGGCAGCACGGCTGTGCAACTGGCTGCCAAAATGAATTTGGGCATAAACATCGGTAATACAATGGAATCGCCAGGTGGAGAAAGTGGCTGGGGTAATCCACAGATTACCGAATCGTATGTGAAATTTGTAAAACAGACAGGTTTTAATGCAATACGCATTCCTTGCGCCTGGGACTGGAAACATTTGAGTGATCGATCAAAAGCTACAATTGACCCTGCATGGCTTAACCGTGTTAAAGAAGTGGTTAAATATTGTGTAGATAACGATATGTATGTGCTGTTGAATATCCACTGGGACAATGGTTGGTTAGATCATAATATCAATAATGTTAAAAAAGATTCTGTTAATGCAAAGCAAAGAGCATTATGGGAGCAGATTGCTACAGCCATGAGAGATTTTGATGAGCATCTTCTGTTTGCCAGTGCAAATGAACCACCTGCTGAAAATGCAGAACAGATGGCAATATTGAACGGTTATCACCAGACATTTATTAATGCTGTAAGGTCTACAGGCGGCAGGAACAGTTACCGGGTGCTGGTTGTTCAAGGGCCAGGTACTGATTTCGATAAAACCAACAAGCTGATGAATACCCTTCCTACAGATCAGGTACCTAACCGCATGATGGTTGAAGTGCATAACTATACACCCTCCCAATTTACAATATTGATGGATGGTGATGCCAACTGGGGTAAGATGTTCTACTACTGGGGAACAGGTCATCATTCGGTTAACGATCCGGGCCGAAATGCAACCTGGGGAGAAGAAAGCGAAATATTTAGACTATACGGATTGATGAAAGCCAAGTTTGTCGACAAAGGAATCCCGGTAATATTGGGTGAATATGCAGCTTTTAGGAGAACAAATCCTAAGTACCTGCCTTCAGACATGGCAAAACACAATGATGCAGTTGACTACTGGACGGCCTACTCAACCCAGCAGGCTATTAAATTTGGCCTTAAGCCATTCTTTTGGGAACAAGGTACTGTTTTAGACCGCAGAAACAATAAAGTTCTTGATCAGCGTATCATAGATGCCCTGATTACAGGTGCTAAGTAAAGAATGGCAATCGGAGATTTAAGTGGTAATAGATGAAGAAAATAAGGGTACAAATTAATTCTAACCAATATATAAACTAAAAAAACAAATTAACATGAAAAAAAGCACATTATTATTTTTTGCGTTACTAACAGGGATGTTAGCCAATGCACAGCAAACTCCACAAACGCTGTATACCGAAAATTTTGAATCAAAGGTTGCCACTCTTGGTGATGGTCAAATGCATACATTTAAACCATCTACAAAGGCAGGAACATGGAGTGGTGGAATAGATCTGAAAACTGCTGACGATGCCAATATAAATTTGCGTCAAGGGTGGGGTGAGCAATTTAATTTGAAAATAGAATCTAAAGGTGCTGCTGTTACCATACCTAATATCAATGTGGCTGGTTTTACGAATTTAAACCTGTCTTATGAATTTGTTGTTGAAGATGCAGGAGATGCTGTAAAACCAAAAATTGAAGCGAGTGTTGATGGCGGTGCTTCTTGGGTAACGCTACCTACAGTTGCTAGTGGTGGAGGGTGGTCTAAAGAAGCAAAATTGGTTGCTTTGCCTTCAGGAAATTATAAAACAATAAGTCTTAGAGTAAATCCTAATACCTCGAGTTCTAATGCGATAATGTTTGATAATTTTATAATTACTGGAAATAAGCTGTAAGCCTGGCGACTGAATAGAATGGAGCCAGCGTGAAAATGCTGCTGGCTCCATTTCATATAAGGCTTATTATTTAAATAGTTCTGAAAACGAGAATCTGAAAGCAACGAACAAATACTATTTTTTAATCTACGGTTCCTCATGGATCGTAGATTTTGGTAAATATAAATCTCCGGCCAGATGGAAGCTTAGCTATTGATGGATCGAAATCTCCGAGAGAATAACAATACACACAAATAATGAGAATACAGATACAAGCCTGGTTTATATTTTTTTTGCTGTTCTTTTTTATCCAGGAGGGGCATGCTCAGATTACGCTGCCAAAAGTGTTTGGAGATAGCATGGTTTTACAGCGAGGTATTAAAATTCCCGTTTGGGGAAGCGCTTCACCTGGGCAGCATATCATAGCAGCACTTGGGAAATTCCGAGCTACAGCAATAGCAGATCATGCAGGGCAATGGAAGCTTCATTTTCCGGTATTAAAAGCAGGAGGCCCATACGCACTCAGCATTTCTGAAACAGGAAAACCAAATACTGAAATTAAACTGAAAGGAATCCTTATCGGCGATGTGTGGCTGGCTTCAGGGCAATCCAATATGGAATGGTCGGTACAGCAGTCTCAGGATGCTGCCAGCGAAATTGCAAATGCCGATTTTTCACAAATACGTTTCCTTCAGGTAGCGCACGACAAAAAAATAACACCACAATCTGATATTCTAAATGGAAAATGGAAGGTTTGTAACCCTTCAAATGTGCCGCAGTTTTCGGCTGTTGCTTATTATTTTGCCCGAAAAATACACAAAGACAAGCATGTTCCCATTGGGATTATCCAAAGCACCTGGGGAGGCACGCCGATAGAATCGTGGACAAGCCGGGAGCAATTGCTGACTTCACCGATTACCAAAGCAAATATAGCTGCCAACGATACGCTAAGTGAACAAAGTTTTGTAAATGATAGCCTTAATCTGATCCGTTTCTGGGATATCGTATATCATCCGCAAAATAATACAGATAAAATAATACCGGCAACCAGATATGACGATTCGGGCTGGCCAACTGTAGAAATGCCCAGGTTGATCAAAGATTTTGGCATCGGGCCTTATGAAGGGATGGTATGGCTGCGTAAAAAGATAATCTTGCCCGAATCCTTTTCCGGAAAAGATTTAACCCTGCATCTCGGGCACCCGGAGATGAACTATTCGATGTATTTCAATGGCGAAGAAATCTGTAAAACCATATGGAACAGTAATCCGAAACAATCCTATACCATTCCTGCTAAATTAATTAGAAAAGGCGAAAATACGATTAGCCTTAGGATAGCAATGTTATGGGGCGGTGGTGGCTTAAATCCTCCTGCAGAGGGAATTAATATCACTGATGGTGCTGTTAAAGTTTCTTTAGCTGGAAAATGGCGGTACCAAAAAGACCTTGAGCCCAGCTTGCCCAAAATAAAGAATTATCACTATTATCCTTCATTGCTGTTCAATGCAATGATCAATCCGGTTATTCCTTTTGGTATCAAAGGGTTTCTCTGGTACCAGGGAGAAGCCAATGAGGCAGAGGCCTATAGCTACCGAAAGTTATTTCCCATGCTGATTGACGACTGGTGGAAACGTTGGAAACAGGGCAATCTGCCATTTCTGTATGTTCAGCTCGCAAATTTTAAAAAAAGAAAGCCGCTTCCTTCCGAAAGTGAATGGGCCGAGCTAAGGGAAGCCCAAACGTTAACATTATCGCAGGCCAATACTGGTATGGCCTGTATCATCGATATCGGTGAAGCAGATAATATCCACCCAACAAATAAACAGGAGGTCGGCCGGCGCCTGGCGTTAAATGCGAATAAACTAGTGTATAAACAAAACGTTACAGCATCGGGCCCTTTGTATAAAAGTTACCGGAAAGAAAAAAACCGCATCTACATCAGTTTTGCCAATGCTTCAGCTGGCCTCCGAACCAAAGATGCCAAAGAAATAACAGGATTCTCCATAGCGGGTAATGACCATCAGTTTTACTGGGCGAAAGCCACCATACAGGGAAAATATGTGGTGGTTTATGCTGATCAGGTGCAGGATCCGCAAGCGGTACGTTATGCCTGGGCTGATAATCCCGAATGTAACCTGATAAATGCTGAAGGCTTGCCCGCCATCCCTTTCAGAACAGATAATTGGAAAGGAATTACACAGAAATAATCAAGCCCACAATTACAGGTTAACAATACTTTTTACACTTAATGATATGAATAAATTTATAGTCACAATTTTTTTGATCCAGTTTAGTATTTGTGCAACAGCGCAATACCAGGTAGCTCAGAACCCGAAGGCCCCGGGCTTCTATACGAATCCAATTTTTGCTGGAGATTATCCCGACCCGAGTATATTACGTGATGGGGATAATTATTACATGGTCCATTCATCTTTCGAATATTATCCCGGTTTATTGATCTGGCATTCAAAAGATCTGATCAACTGGAAACCGGTAACTCACGCCCTGAACAAAAAAGTGGGTTCCGTATATGCACCCGATCTGGTGAAGTATAAAAATAAGTTTTATATCTATTTCCCCGCAAACGGTACCAATTATGTGGTAACCGCAGATTCGATCGCAGGTAAATGGAGTGAACCGGTTGATCTGAAAATCGGCAACATCGACCCCGGACATATTACAGATGAGCAGGGCAAAAGGTATTTATTCTTCAGCGACGGAGGATTTGTGCCTTTATCTGACGATGGCCTTTCAACCACAGGAAACCAAAAGCGTTCATACAAAGGTTGGCCCATCCCTAGAAACTGGTCTATTGAGTGTTTTTGCCTTGAAGGCCCTAAAATGATAAAAAGGGGAGAATACTATTATATTACTGTGGCCGAAGGCGGAACGGCAGGGCCGATAACCGGGCACATGGTTGTATCAGCACGGTCTAAATCCTTATCAGGCCCTTGGGAAAATTCTCCCTATAATCCGATTGTGAGAACCACAGAAAAATCTGAAAAATGGAGATCAAAAGGGCATGCTACTATAATCGATGATGTAAAAGGAAACTGGTGGATGGTGTTCCACGCTTATGAAAAAGACTATTACAACAAAGGCCGCCAAACGATGCTTCTGCCTATAGAATGGACAAAAGACGGCTGGTACAAAGTACCTACAGGTATAAACGACAGTAAACCGATCAAAAAGCCAGATTTGGCCTCCTCTAAAACCAATTTTAACCTGAACGACAATTTTGCGGATCATAAATTAAAATCTCAATGGCAATTCTTTGAAGAACTGGATACCAATAGGTTTAAATTGGCCAACAATAGCTTGTCTGTTAAAGCAAAGGGAAATACTATAGGCAATAGTTCTCCTTTATTATGCATACCCGAAGACCATTCCTATACCGTTGATGTTGAGGTCTTAATTGAAGGAAAAGCAACTGCTGGCCTGGCTCTTTTTTACAACAGCACAGCGTCTTCCGGGATACTTGCCAACAATGAAGACATCGTTGCCGATTTGCGTGGCTGGCGAGCTCCGGCTGAAAAAAATGTCGTGAACAACCATGTGTTCCTGCGTCTCAAAAATGTAGAAAATACAGTAGATCTATATTATAGTAAAGATGGTGTGAAATGGAATAAAATTGAAAACTCTTTTGAGGTATCGGGCATGCACCATAATGTACTTAGCGGATTTTTGAGCTTACGGATCGGCCTTTGCTCAATAGGAGAAGGAAAGGTAACGTTTAGGAATTTTAAATATACTCCGATAAAATAAATATCGGTTCATTAAAAATTAATAGCCTGTTTAAATTGATACAATATTTTACTTATCTAAATAGTGTTGTCACACTGAGGGTAATTTATTTTATAAAAATCAATATAAATTAATGACAGAGGATTTGAACGAATTGATAGGCCGCGAAGAATCGTCATTCCCAACTTGATTGGGAACCACGAAGTGCTCATGAATGCCTCTGAAAAAAGGAAAACTGATGAATAATCGTAATGCAAGCGCTTTAAGATTCCCGCCTGCGCGAGAATGACGAGCAATCCATCGGAGTCTGTCAATGGTAGCGGAGTCGATTGCTTTAATATATCGAAAAATGGGGTCTTCAACTACGCTCTCCTCATGAGTCCTTTGGACAGACCGACATATTAATAATTTATAATAAAACTTAAACAGGTACTAAAAAATAAAAAAATAAGATTAACCTAATTAAAATGAAATATACGCTTACCTTGGTTTTGGCACTTGTTTTTAGTGTTATAAATGCACAAACAGCCTCAAAAAAATATCATCAATGGGCATCAACACCTCCCCTTGGATGGAACAGCTGGGATTGTTTTGGAACAACGGTTACCGAACAGCAAATAAAAGAACAGGCAGATGCGATGGCAAAATACCTTTTACCAAGCGGATACAACTACCTCACAGTGGATATTCAATGGTATGAGCCTGAATCAAAAGGACATGCTTACGACCCGAAGGCGCTACTTACCATGGATAAATATGGACGCTTAACGCCAGGTTTGAAAAAATTTCCTTCGGCAGCAGATGGAAAAGGTTTCAAACATCTTGCAGACTATGTGCACGCCAAAGGACTGAAATTCGGCATTCATATTATGCGCGGAATTCCTCGTCAGGCTGTCGAAAAAAATACACCGGTACTCGGCACAAACGTAAAAGCGGAGGATATTGCCGTTAAAAGCTCAACCTGTCCATGGAATCCTGATATGTACGGCGTTAATGCCAATAGCCGTGAAGGTCAGGCCTACTATAATTCCATTGTGCAGATGTATGCCGACTGGGGAGTGGATTTTATCAAATGCGACGATATATCACGTCCTTATGATGATGTACAAAAGGCAGAAATAGAGGCACTTCGTAAAGCAATAGACAAGACTGGGCGGCCTATTCTGTTAAGTTTATCTCCGGGGGCAACGCCAGTTAAAATGGGCGATCATGTTATGAATCATGCCAATATGTGGCGTATCACCGACGATTTTTGGGATAAATGGGGATTGTTGCAAGCGATGTTTGAGCGAATGGATGTGTGGACACCCTTTCGTGGACCCGGACATTTCCCTGATGCCGATATGCTACCCATTGGAATTGTTGAATTCAACCGTCCAACCCATTTCACTAAAAACGAACAGTATACGCTGATGAGCCTTTGGGCTATTGGTCGTTCGCCACTTATTTTTGGTGGAAATATGACTAAACTGGACGATTTTACCAAGGAAATGCTCACTAATCCCGAAATGCTAAAAGTAAATCAACTCAGCATAAATAATCGTCAGGTGTCGCGCGAAAAGAATCTGATCGTGTGGACGGCCGATGTGCCTAATAGCAAAGATAAGTATGTGGCCCTTTTCAATGCGCAAAGCAAGGGAGAGAATCTTGATCTCAATAATGCCGATTATGTAAGCCCAATAATTGCCGGCAACGGAAGTTCGCAAAAGATAGAAGTATCGGTAAAAGATGGTAAAAAACTTGTTCTCTTTGTGAGGGATGGCGGAAATGGTTTTGATAGGGATCATATCGTTTGGGCAGATCCTGTACTTCACGGCCCCAAAGGCGATTTAAAACTGACTAACCTCAAATGGCTGAGTGCAACTTCAGGCTGGGGAGAGGCAAATGTCAATCGTACCTTCGATAATAACCCAATTATTATAAATAATGAAACACGGGAGGGAATTGGTGCTCATGCAGCGTCTGTAATCATTTATGAACTGCCTGAAGGATATGATTCTTTTACAGCAACCGGTTACGTAACACAGGAAAAAGGCTCAGTAACTTTTGGAGTTTTGGTTGATAAAGGAACATTAGATTTGCCCGACAAGGCCAATGTAAAAGTAAACTTTGAAGCTATTAATATAAAAGGTAAAGTAAAAGTGCGCGATTTGTGGAATCACAAAGATCTCGGAACTTTTGATGGGAGCTTTGAGCGTGAATTGCCACAACATGGGGCTGGATTGTATCGGATAACGCCTTTGCGTTAAGATACTAGTGCTAAATTAAGTATGGATTGTCATTTTATACGCCCACTGATTATGCGGAATACGCTGATTTAGATGTTCAGCGATTATCACCTAAATCAGCGGGAAAATAGAACCGCCATTTACTATTATAATATTTAATAACACAAATTAAGATAACACAACAAAGTGAAGAGCTTCAATTTATACAAAAGACAATATTTTGCAAAACAAATGGTATCCGCATTTATACTATTGATAAGCTTTTTTTCAGCATATGCACAAAATGGCATAGAAAGAAAACATTTATTTGATGATGACTGGAAATTCTTTTTAGGTGATACGCCAGAAGCTAAATCAAATGATTTCAATGATTCGGGTTGGCGTAAACTTGATTTACCGCACGATTGGAGTATCGAAGGAGAAACTCATCCTAAAAATGCTACAGGCGGGGGTGGCGGATTTTTTCCGTCAGGGATGGGCTGGTATCGAAAAACCTTTCAGGCGCCTGATAGCTGGAAAGCAAAAAAAACAGCTATTTATTTTGAAGGTATTTATATGAATTCCGAAGTTTTTATCAACGGAAAATCGCTGGGTGTATACCCTTATGGTTACACCTCGTTCAGTTATGACCTTACACCTTATCTGAATTTTGGAAAAGAGAATGTTATTGCTGTACGTGTAGATAATTCACAACAGATGAATAGTCGCTGGTACAGTGGTTCGGGAATCTATCGTCATGTTTGGATGATGGCTACTGATCCTGTACATGTTGCACATTGGGGTGTTGATATTTCAACTCCCGCGGTTTCTTCAAAAAAGGCAACTGTGCTAGTGAAAACCAAGGTTAAAAATGAAACAGCATCTGCCCAGCGTGTTATTGTACAAACCCTTCTTTGGAATAAAAATTCTAAAAATACTGGTAATGGCCAGATAAAGGTTGAGCTTCCTGCGAATAGCGAAAAGGAGATCAGCCAGATCATACAGGTGTCAGATCCTATGCTCTGGACACCTGAAACACCGAATTTGTACCAGGCGCAGGTTCAGGTAGTAAAAGACAAAAAAGTGCTGGACGATACAAAAACCAATTTTGGTATCCGTTCCATAAAATTTACTGTCGAAAATGGATTTCAGTTGAATGGAAAAACAGTGAAAATAAACGGTGGTTGCGTACATCATGATAATGGCTGCCTGGGCGCTGCTGCTTTTGACCGTGCAGAAGAGCGCAAAGTTGAATTGCTCAAAGCCAGTGGCTTCAATGCGGTGAGAACTTCACACAATCCACCTTCCGAAGCATTTCTTGAGGCCTGTGACAGATTAGGTTTACTGGTCATGGACGAATCATTCGACTGCTGGAAAATTGGAAAAAACAGCAACGATTATGCAAAATATTTCGATCAATGGTGGAAAAAAGATTTGCAGGCAATGATTTTGAGGGACCGAAACCATCCATCTATCTTTATGTGGAGTATAGGTAATGAAATTGCAGAACGGGGAAAACCCGAGGCTGTTGAAACAGCTAAAATGCTCTTGCGGGAAGTGAAAAAAATAGACACAACAAGGCCAGTTACTTCTGCAGTTGTGAATTTAAATAAATGGGAAAACCTGGATTCTTTGATAAACGTACACGATGTTGCCGGTTATAATTACAACCTGCATACTGCTCCAGAAGATCATAAAAGAGTGCCTTCCCGTATCATCGTTCAAACCGAATCTTATCCTAAAGATGCTTTTAATAATTGGAAACTGGTGCAGGAAAACAATTATGTAATCGGTGATTTTGTTTGGACAGCGATGGATTATTTAGGTGAATCAGGCATTGGCCGTTGGTATTATTCTGGGGAGACACCTGGTGAGCACTGGGAAAATAATTTTTTTCCATGGCATGGCGCTTACTGCGGCGATATCGATCTGACCGGATGGCGGAAACCCATTTCCCATTACCGGAGCATGTTGTATAATAATAACGAAAAACTCTATATGGCCGTTCGTGAACCTGCTCCGGAACCGTTAGAAATTAAAGAAACCTGGTGGTCTGTATGGCCAACATGGGAAAGCTGGACCTGGCCCGGTTTTGAAGGGAAAACAGTTCAGGTTGAAGTGTATTCCAAATATCAGAAAGTGAGGCTTTACCTTAATAACAAACTGATAGGTGAACAGGCAACTACACGCGAACAACAGTTTAAAGCTACTTTTCAGGTTCCATATGTTGCGGGTCTGATTAAAGCCGTAGGGGTAGAAGATAATAAAGAAACGGGATCAGTTATCCTGAAAACTGCTAGCGAGGCTGCAAAAATAAATCTAAGGGCAGACCGGAAAGAGATCTTGGCCAATGGACAGGATTTATCGTACATCACGATTGAAGTAGCCGATAAAGAGGGAACAATTCAACCTAATGCGGCCAACCGTTTGCATTTCAAGATCGAAGGTCCAGGTGTAATTGCAGGAGTGGATAACGCTGATCTAAAAGATTTTGAACCATATGTGAGCAATACACATAAAGCTTGGAAAGGTAAAGCTTTAGTTGTGATAAAGAGCAAACGTGAAGCTGGCGATATCAAACTAACGGTTACCTCAACCAATTTACCAGCAGAAACTTTAACCATCAAAACACTTAAGGATTTAAACTACAAGAACTAAGATCCCATGTTAAAAAAAACTATACCACTGATTATATTAACACTGCTTATTTCGGTACTAATTGTAAAATCGCAGGAAGTCAATCGTTTTTTCCCGGAGAAAGACCTGATCACCACAGGAATATATTATTATCCCGAACACTGGAAAGAAAGCCAATGGGAGCGGGATATCAAAAAGATTTCGGATATGGGGTACGAGTTTGTCCACCTTGCAGAATTTGCCTGGTTTAAAATGGAACCTGAAGAAGGAAAGTTTGATTTTACCTGGCTCGATAAGGTGGTGGATTTATGCGTAAAATATAAGCTTAAGGTGGTCATGTGCACGCCGTCTGCAACTACACCGGCTTGGATGCGGGTTAATTATCCCGAAACCTTTATTATGGACGGACATTATATCCGGGCCGAACATGGAACAAGGGGACTGGCTTCGATCGTTAATTCTAAGTACCGGTTGTTTGTCGAAAAAATTGTAACCGAAATGGGCAGGCGCTACGGCCAGCATAAAAATGTGACCGGATGGCAGCTGGATAATGAGCCCGATGCCAAACCCGATTATAGCGTGTCTTCGCAGGAGGCTTTCAGGCAATGGCTAAAAAGCAGGTACAAAACCATTGATGCTTTAAATGATGCCTGGGGCACAGCTTTCTGGAGCCAATGGTATAACAACTTCGATCAGGTTATGATCCATAACACCAATCTGGTTGGCTGGTGGGGCAACAATCCGCATGCCCTGCTCGATTTTAAGCGCTACTGTGCCGATGCACAGGCCGAATTTCTTGATTTTCAGGCAGGCACCTTACGCGGACTCATATCGAAACAGCAATATATCACCACTAACTATACCGCGGTTTCTCAAGGTTCTGATCCTGGACGGACAAAGAAACTCGATTTTGCAGCTTATACTGCTTATCCCAATGGTGGCAGCGATAATATTGGCGAACTGGGATTCAGGATGGGAGATAGTAGGGTCATCCTTTTTGCATCAGAATATTTTAAGCGTGTAGGCGGCGTATCGGGTGTGATGGAAATTCAGCCAGGTCCTGTAAACTGGGGAAGCTACAACCCGCTTCTTTTGCCCGGAACGGTGCGCATGTGGCTATACCATACCTTTGCTGCAGGTGGGAAACTTGCCTGTTCTTATCGGTTCAGGCAGATTTTATACAGCGCCGAACAATACCATTCTGGTGTTATACAAACAGATGGGGTAACACCTTCACCCGGGGGCGAAGAGTATATCCAGTTCATGAAAGAAATAAAAGAACTGAGGAAGCTGTATAGGCCAGGGGCTAAGGTGCCTGAAAAATTGATGGAACGCTCAACAGCCATTCTTTGGAACCTGGAAAATTACTGGACCATCGACAGGCAGAAACAGACCAACCAGTGGGACACATGGAACTATCCTGTTAAGTTTTTGGAAATGGCAAAATCTTTGGGAGCTCCTGTTGATATAGTGCCTGAAACTACTGATCTGTCGAAATATAAGGTGGTAATTGTTCCTGCTTACGAGATGGCCGACGCTGCCCTGGTAAAGAAATGGGATGATTATGTAACCCGTGGCGGACATTTGATTATTACCTGCCGTACAGCAACCAAAAACCGCATGGGGCATTTCTGGGAGGGTAAACTGGCAGCGCCAATTTCGGGCCTTATCGGCGCGCAGATTACGGCAACCGATATGCTTTCAGCTTATGCGAAAGGAGACATCCAGATGGGCTCAGAACATTACAAATGGAATAAATGGGGTGATTTATTACAGCCCAATCAAAATACTGAAGTTCTTGCCAGGTATGAAAACCAGTTTTATAAAGGGAAGGCAGCTGTTGTAAAACACAAAATCGGTAAAGGATCTGTAACCTACATTGGTGCAGCCACAGACGATTCGAAGCTGGAAAAGGATTTGCTACGCGACACTTACGCCGGGGCAGGCGCAACTACCGAAAATTATCCGCCAGGTGTTTATGTTTATTGGAGGGATGGGTTTTATATGGCTGTAAATTATTCTTCTACTGATTATAACATAAATATTCCTGCAGATTCGAAGATTATTGTTGGAGAAAAAACATTGAAACCCGCTGGTGTATCGGTTTGGAGCGAGTAAACGTTGTGTTCTGCATATCACTGCAATGGTTTCAACCATTGCAGTGATTACTTTAAAACGCTTGTTGTCTTGATAAGGCTATAATCTGGTTTAACATGTCTTTAAAATTTTGCATTTCTTAAGAGCCTGTTTAAATTTGATACAATTATTTACTTATCTAACTTTTTGTCACACTGAAGGGGTAATTTATTTCATAAAGATCAATATAAATGACGTTGAAATATCAGGCGGTATATAATTCCCCTCTTTTAGAGGGGTGTCCGCAGGACGGGGTGTTTTATTCGTCCTAGCCGGACAGGCCTTTTTCTTTTGGCACCAAAAGAAACAAAAGTGTCGGCTGAAAATTTTTGTATTGAAGTTTCTGCATAGGCTTGGCCTGTGGATTCCCAAAAATTTGTTAGGCCGATTTAAGTAGAACGGGGATACCGTGCTATGGCCTAGCTGGATGGAAATGCGAAAGTAATTAAAATGTTGATTAGTAATGATTTGTAAAATAACGTCAATGGTAGCGGAGTCGATTGCTTTTAATATATCGAAAAACGGGTCTTCGACTACGCTCTCCGTAGGAGTCCTTTGGACAGACTGACATGCTAATAATTTATAATAAAATTTAAGCAGGCTCTAAAGATCTCAGGATTTAAACGTAGTTTAGCTAATACTTAAATCCTAATCAATTATAACCATTTAAAGCTACTTTAATCATTGAGGGGTTCTCAGGGATGATTTCTGTATTATAATAAATATATGTTTCGGTTTTTAGCTTTAATTAGCGCACTCATACTGTGTAACTCTCTTTTTGCGCAGGAAAATGTGTATCAATTTTCCCACCTCGATATTGCTAACGGCTTATCAGACAATCAGGTAAATGCGATATATAAAGACCGTAAAGGATTTATGTGGTTTGGTACCATGGCCGGCCTTAACCGTTATGACGGGCATGAATTCAAGGTATTTAAGCATAGCTCAAAAGATAGTACCAGCATACCAGAGGGTTATATCGTAGATATATTTGAGGGGCCGGAGAAACAGCTTTGGATTACCTCTAACAGCGGTTTCAGTATTTACAATCCATCAACTGAAAAGTTTGAGCGCTTTCAGGACAAACACTTTAAAAAATATAAAATTCCCAGCGGCTATCTTAAGAAGATAAAAGGCAGCAATAACGGCATGGTTTATTTCCACGTCGAAAACCGGGGTATTTTTTGCTATGATTCGAAAAGCGGCAAAACCATTGCATATACCCATAAGAACGGTGAATCAAATTCTTTATACGCAAATGAGATAAGCGATTTTATAGATGATGAAAAAGGAAATTTATGGGTGAGCTATACCAGCGGCGTTCTGGATAAGGTTAACTTAAAGAACCATAGGGTAACAAATAGGTACTTTGCAGTAAACAAGCGTTTTGGTAAGCAGGTAAATTCCTTCAATCTCAATCATGATTCACAGGGAAATATTTTTATTTACAGTAGGAGTAACCCATTCGGGTTATATTATCTTAATGTGCTAAGTAATCAGTTTAGTTATTTTGGGAAAAAGCAAGATCATTCCGGACTAAGTTCGAACAACGTAAGCCAGATAATCGAGGGCGATGATGGAAATATCTGGATAGGGACCGATCATGGCGGAATTAATATTTTAGATAAACATACTTACCAATTAACCTATATTTTAAACAAAGAAGATGACCCGAGAGGGTTAAGTGATAACAGCATAGCTGCTTTGTACAAAGACAACAATGGTATAGTTTGGATCGGAACCTATAAGAAGGGAATCTGTTACTACCACAAAAGCATATATAAGTTTCCCCGAAATCAGTATTTAACTGGCAAAAATCCAATAAATAAAGATGTTAATTCGTTTGCAGAGGATAATAAGGGGAATTTGTGGATCGGAACAAACGGAGATGGCTTATTGTATTTAAACAGAAGTACTGGCGAGATCAAAACATACCGTAATAATCCAGCAAACAGTAATTCTTTGAGCAGCGATATTGTGGTAAGCCTTAGGCTCGATCGTTCGGGCATTTTATGGATCGGGACTTATTTAGGTGGACTTGATTCTTTTGACGGACAGAAATTCACAAATTTTAGGCACACAGCAGACCCATCCAGTATTTCAGATAACCGCATTTATGATATATTGGAAGATTCTGCTAACAGGTTATGGGTGGGCACATTAAATGGGGGACTGGATTTGCTTGACCGGAGCACTGGAAAATTTAAACACTTTAATCCATCGGTCAAAAACACAATAAATGCTTATGTGGTTTCTAGTTTGTACGAAGATAGAAAGAAAAATATCTGGATCGGTACCACAACGGGGCTGAGTATCCTGGATGCTAAAACCGCTAAGTTTAGCTATTTAAAAAACAACAGCAGGGATACGAACTCCTTGGTACAGGATGTTGTAAACTCGATTATAGAAGATAGCAGAGGATGGATGTGGGTAGGCACAAGGGAAGGGATAAGCATCTATAATCCTTCAACCGGAAAGTTCAATAATTTAAGCGAAGAGGTTGGGCTGCCAGAAAATACCGTATTTGAGCTTATTGAAGATGAAGATCACAATATCTGGTACAGTTCCCGCAAAGGGCTTTACAAGATTTCTGTAATTGCTCAAGGGAAAACCTATAAATTCACATACAGTAAATACAACAAATCAGACGGGCTGCAGAGTACGCAGTTTAATGTCAATGCCGCTTACAAAACAAAAGCAGGCGAACTGATTTTTGGAGGGCCGAACGGCTTCAACATTTTCAGGGCCGGGCAGATCAAAAATACGGGGTTCCCCTCGGTATTGGTAATGACAGATTTAGAAATGTTTTACCATAAAGTAAACGTTGGTGAAAGTATAAATGGACATATTATTCTGCCCGAGACGATAGCTGAGCTTAAGAATTTAACACTTACATATAAAGAAAATATTTTTTCGGTTCAATTTGCGCTGCTCAATTATTTTAATCCCCACAAAGTAATTTACAAGTACAATCTAGAAGGATTCGATAAACGCTGGCTTACGGTTCCTTCGGAAATACGTAAAGCTACTTTTACAAATCTTGATCCGGGCGAATATATACTTAATGTAAAAGCCTTTAATGAAAACGATTCGTCACTTCTGGCCGAATCGCAACTGAAAATTACCATTCTACCTCCGTTCTGGCGTACAACATGGGCATATATCCTGTATGTTTTGGCCATTGGCTGCCTGTTGTTGTTTATACGGAGCAGGGGCATCAAAAAGTTAAGACGGGAGTTTGCTTTGGTACAAGAAAGAATCCAGGCCCGGCAATTACGCGAGCAAGACCGTAAGGAGGCTGAAAGGTTACGGGAACTTGACCTGTTAAAAATTAAATTTTTAACCAACCTGAGTCACGAGTTCAGGACACCTATTTCCCTGATCCTGGCTCCTGTAGACAAACTTTTGATCGAATCTAAAGAGAAGGAGAGGTATGGTCAGCTGGCCATGATAAAAAGAAATGCAAGGCGGTTATTAAACCTGGTAAACCAACTGCTCGATTTCCGTAAAATGGAAGAGCAGGAACTAAGGTTAAATAATAGCGATGGCGAAATTGTTTCCTTCATTAAAGATGCAACAGATTCTTTTTACGATCTGGCAGAACGGAAGCAGATTAAACTTACTTTTAAAAGCACCATAGAAAACTTATATGTATCATATGATCAGGATAAGATAGAGCGGATATTGTTCAATTTACTTTCGAACGCATTCAAATTTACACCCACAGGGGGAACAGTAGGTGTTGAGCTACAAATACTGGATGGTAAACCAGCAGATAGCAGAGTTTCATTGGAGCTAAAAGTGATGGACTCGGGGATTGGTATTCCAAAGGATAAACAGGAAAAAATATTCGAACGTTTTTTTCAAAATGATACTTCTTCTTCCATTCTTAACCAGGGTTCAGGGATAGGCCTTTCCATCACCAAAGAGTTCGTCAAAATGCAAGGTGGCGAAATAGTAGTTGAAAGTGAGCCTGGTTTGGGTAGCTGTTTTACATTATACTTAAATCTTGTACCCCTTGCAATTTCAGGGCAGGAGCAAAAACATCATGAGGATGCAGATGCACCAAATGCTAGACCAGATAAAAAAGATGGGGAAAAAGAATCTGCCGACAAGCACCTCCGCGTAAAAAATGCCCCTCTTATTCTGTTGGTAGAAGACAACGAGGATTTTAGGTTTTACCTTAAAGATAACCTGAGGGTTTTTTATAAAATCGAAGAGGCCTCAAATGGCAAGGAAGGCTGGCAAAAGGCGCTTGCACTACATCCAGATCTGATCGTTTCCGACATCAGTATGCCTGAAATGAATGGCAATGAGCTTTGCGGGAAATTAAAATCAGACGAAAGGACAAAGCATATACCGATTATTCTTTTAACGGCTTTAACGGGTGAAGAAGAACAGCTAAAAGGGCTGGAAATAGGAGCGAACGATTACATGACCAAACCTTTTAATTTTGAGATTTTACATTCCAAAATCAAGAACCTGCTCACGCTGCATCAAACCTTTAAAAAAACTTATTCCAGACAGGTGAGCATGGCATCGCCAGAAATGGAGATCGAATCCGATGATGTGAAATTCCTAAACACTGCATTGCTTTACATTGAAGATAATCTCCATAAGCCTCAATTATCAGTAGAAGATCTGAGCAAACATATGGTAATCAGTAGGGTATCGTTATACAGAAAGTGTTTACGGGTTACCGGTAAAACCCCTGTTGATTTTATCAGGTCTGTTAAGTTAGAGAAAGCGGCAGTTTTATTGGAGAAAAGTAGTAAAACCATTTCTGAAATCTGTTATATGGTTGGTTTTAGCACCCCTAACTATTTTGCGAAGGCATTCAGGGAAAAATACCAGTTACTTCCTTCAGAATATAGAGCAAAAAAAAGAGATTCAGATTAAAAACAGCTCCTTATTCCTAATCTCATCGTCATGCTGAACTTGTCTTACAAGTAGAATAGTGTTTTCAATTGTCTTGTAGCTACTACGTGGTCAGCATCTTTTTTGGCAGGTAAGACCCTGAAATAAATTACCTTCGGTGAGCTCGCTAATGCTCGGTTCAGGGTGACGACTGGCTTAACCCAAAACTGAGTTTAGATAATCAAATCAGTATCTAATTATCGAAACTCAGGTTAAAAGCGCTTAACTTAACGAGATTGGTGTTGCGCCTTGAGTAATATTATTCTTGATACGCTCCAAATGATCCGATGATAATCGTTGTTTTAACGTTTATTATTTATATTTGTGAAAGACCAAATATAAAACGCATGAAAAGAACAGCATCAGTATTGCTTTTACTTTGTTCAATGTTCACAATTGATCAAACTTACGCACAACAGAATTTTAAGAATTGGGCGAAGACTCCTCCAATGGGCTGGAATAGCTGGGACTGTTACGGCTCTTCAGTTACAGAAGCAGAAGTAAAAGCCAATACAGATTACATGGCTTCCAAATTAAAATCTTTCGGATGGGAATATATCGTTGTAGATATCCGCTGGTTTGTGGAAAATGATAAAGCAGGGGGATATAACCAAACAGATCCGAAATATGTAATCGACAAATTTGGCCGTTATTTTCCTGCGCTAAACCGGTTCCCGTCGGCAACAGACGGACAGGGCTTTAAAAACCTGGCAAAATATATACATGCTAAGGGGTTAAAATTTGGTATTCATATTATGCGTGGTATCCCCACGCTTGCCGTTAAAGAAAAGATGCCAATTAAGGGTACAAAATACACTGCCGATCAGATCTATAGCACTGCTTTGCAATGCAAATGGCTTACTGATAATTATACGATAGATGCTACAAAACCCGGTGCACAGGAATATTATGATTCAATAATGGAACTTTACGCCAGCTGGGGTGTCGACTTTATTAAAGTAGATGATCTCTCCCGTCCTTATCATCAGGGAGAAATAGAGCTCATCAGAAAAGCAATTGATAAAACCGGTCGCCCGATTGTGCTGAGCACTTCACCAGGCGAAACGCCGATAGAAAAAGCAGAACACGTTCAGCAACATGCAAATATGTGGAGAATGGTGGATGATGTATGGGATACCTGGCCACATATTACGCACCTGATTAATGTTGCCCAACCATGGGCGCCGTATATTAAACCCGGAACCTGGCCTGATTGCGATATGATTCCTTTGGGTAGAATTTCCATTCGCGGAGAAAGAGGCGGCGACCGAGCGAGCAGATTGACCAGGGATGAGCAGCAAGTGCTGATGACCTTCTTCACTATATTCCGCTCACCCCTGATGTTTGGTGGTGATATGCCGAGTCTGGATCCCTTTACCACTTCGCTGCTTACCAATAAAGCGGTGCTTAAAATGCATAGAGAAAGTACAGATGTAAAATTTCTCTTTAACGATCGCAAGAAAGTTGCGGTAACCTCCAGGAATACCAAAAACGGACAACACTATCTCGCCCTGTTTAATCTATCTGATGAACCAGACCTAAAGGAAATTTCTGTAAAACTTTCCGATTTAGGGATAAATAAAGTACCTAAAGTTACAGATAGCTGGACAGGAAAAGTTGTTCAGAATGACGGAAAACAAATAACCGTAAATCTTAAACCACATAGCTGCGTTTTGTATGAAATTAAGTAAGCTATCTATAGTGCTAGTGTTTCTGCTGTTTAGCAGAAACTCATTTGCAACGGAACCAACGAAGCATGCTGCAGCCGATTCTGTTTACCTGTTTTCATACGGGACTGATGGATTACGGTTTGCATGGAGCAATGACAGAACCAACTGGACACCTGTTGGGATGGGACAGGTTTACCTCCGCTCGGACTTTGGCCGCTGGGGATCAGATAAAAAAATGTTTGCTCCATATTTGATTCTGGGGCGTGGGGGAGTTTGGCAATGTGTATGGAGCTTAAATGATCGGGTAAGGCAGTTTGCCCATGCTCAATCAAAAAATCTGATTGACTGGGGCCCACAAGCTTATCCCTTTTTAGAAAAAGGGAAGAATATCCTTCGCCCGGTGATCAGTTACCATAAAGACCTTGACGTTTATCGAGTAGTATATACGGATAGTGAAGGTGCCTATTTTCAGACAGAAACAAAAGACTTCAAAACCTATAGTCCGGCAAAAGAGGTACCTCTCTCTGCCTATAAAAGCAATACCATCACCACTACTATTCAAAACAATCCGGTAAACGGACAGTTGCACCGTGTTAAATGGGCGGTGGTTGAGGAGTTGAATAAAACTGCGGAGCTCAGGAATTTCAAGGCGCGGCAAGATTCGGAGACAACCAAAGAGGATCCGGTACGTTTTGCAAACTTAACAAAGCCGGAGCTGCATATTTCGGCCGAGCCTGAAAAAGCTAAAGCAATCAGCAAGCTGTTAACAGGGATATTTTTCGAAGATATAAACTATGCAGCAGATGGAGGGCTTTATGGTGAACTGATTCAAAATCGTGACTTTGAATATCAGCCATCAGATAAAGAAAACCATGATACAAAATGGAACAGCAATCATTCCTGGACATTCAAAGGTAAAGAAGGGGATTTTGCAATTCGAACATCGCAGCCACTACACCCGAATAACCCACATTATGCGGCACTAAATTTAACAGTCGATGGTGGCTCATTATCGAATGCTGGTTATGACGGTATTGCGATCAAGAAAGGTGAAAATTACCTGTTTTCCAGTTTTGTAAGGGTTGCAGAAGGAAAGAAGTCGTTTGAAGTCAGACTTGTTAGTGAAAAATATGGTTTGCTTTCTAAAGGATTGATCAGTTGCAGTTCAAAGTCCTGGAAGGAAATAAAGATGACACTCAAATCATCGGCTTCAGCCTCTGATGTTAGCTTGCAATTGTGGCCATTACAAAATGGCCGTATCGATTTCGACATGATTTCACTATTTCCCCAAAACACCTTCAAAAATCGCCGGAATGGCCTTAGAAAAGATCTTGCAGATACAATTGCATCGATAAAACCGCGTTTTGTACGTTTTCCAGGTGGATGTGTGGCCCATGGAGATGGGATCCATAACATTTACAGATGGAAAAATACAATCGGGGCCTTACAGGCCCGGGTTCCTGACCGCAATTTATGGGGCTATCACCAGAGTATGGGGCTGGGATACTTTGAGTACCTTCAGTTTTGTGAAGATATCGGCGCAACGCCAGTGCCTGTTATTGCCGCCGGAGTGCCCTGCCAAAATTCAGGAGCCAATGGGGGCGGGCAGCAGGGTGGAATCCCGATGGCAGATATGCCTGCATATATTCAGGATATTATCGATTTGGTTGAATACTGTAACGGAGCCACAAATACAAAATGGGGGAAGGAACGTGCTGCAGCAGGACATCCGAAACCATTTAATTTGAAATATATCGGTATCGGCAATGAAGACCAGATAACAGACGTTTTTCGTGAGCGTTTTGCCATGATCTATAAAGCACTTAAAAAAGCGCATCCTGAAATAACCATTATTGGAACTTCAGGGCCATTTTTTGAAGGCACAGATTATGAGGAAGGTTGGGCCCTTGCCAACGAAATGAAGGTTGACATGATAGATGAACATTATTATCGTCCACCAGGCTGGTTTATAAATAATCAGGATTTTTATGACAAATATGACCGCAGTAAATCGAAAGTTTATCTGGGAGAGTATGCGGCAAGCCTCCCAGGGGGAAATAGGACAAACCTGGAAACCGCTTTAGCTGAAGCGCTTTATCTCACCTCCCTGGAGCGCAATGGAGATGTGGTATCTATGGCCTCTTATGCGCCGCTGCTGGCAAAGGAAAAACATACGCAGTGGAATCCTGATCTGATTTACTTTAATAATACAGAAGTTAAGCCCACCATTGGATATTACGTACAACAGCTTTACGGTCAAAACGTAGGAGATGAATTCATTCCTGCACAAGTTGATTTTTCGGTGAAGAGAGAAGATGCAATTAAGCGGGTAGCATACTCAATTACCCGTGACCAAAAATCAGGAAAATTATTCATCAAAATCGTAAATATGCTTCCAGTTGCAATCAAGACTAATATTGATCTGTCCAAGTTAAGTTCTGTGAGCAAACAAGTAATTAAAAAAGAAATATCAGGTCTTCCGGGTGATTACAAAACCCAACCTATAAGAACAGCTATGGATTTCTCGAATCTTAAATCTTTCGAACTAAAACCTTATTCCTTCACCGTATTTGAACTGTAAAACCAAATAAAACCACGTTAAATGATCTCGAAGTATCGTCATCTCGACCGTAGTGTTCCAAAGGAACTCCTTCGGAGGAGAGATCTTTTAAATTTGATTTCGATAATTTGCTTCAAGGATCCCTCCATTCCGTTGCACTTCAGTCGAGATGACGACGCTTGTATTGGAACCTGTCAATGGTAAGGTTAATTTATTGTATAAAAAACAATATAAATGCCAGGGTATTTTAAGTATAATAAACGATGAGGAATCGTCATTTCGACCGTAGTGTTCCAAAGGAACTCCTTCGGAGGAGAAATCTTTAGTCGAAAGATCTCTCTCCCGACTTAATGTCGGGACTGTGCTCCAGTCGAGATAACGACCTTTCTTTAGGGATCTGTCAATGGTAGGAATCGTCATTGCGAGAAGGCTTTTTCAGCCGGCAGCCTGTCCCGACCTTCGGGAAAGCAATCTTACTATCGCTACTAGTGAGCACCTTAAACCCCTATCCGCCTATCGGCACCTTTCCCCTGAAAGGGAAAGGGCTAAAAAACAAATTACTGCATCCTGCAATATGCTCCATGCTATTGGCACCCTGCTATCCGGCATAGCAGATTTTCGCAGGAAAAAGCACGGAAATCTATGCACTTCCTATCATTAACCCACGGTCCAAGACAGGATCAAGCGGGAGCGGTGGGACAAGTAAGGGTAAGAGCCTCGATGCTGCCGCAATTAAGATTTCCGTAGGTTTTTACAAGAATTGCGTAGCAATCTTTTATACCTATGAAAAACAATATTATCACATAAAAAACGATGCAAGCCTTTCAGTTATGCCTTTGTGTTGGTTGTTTTTAACGGCAGGCATGCTTTCGCTGCGCTCAGGTTTGTTTCTTTTCTATCAAGAGAAAAGAAAGAGCCCTTCGGCGGCGGCGGACCTGTACCGATTTTTCATCGGTAGCCGAGCCTAAGGCAAAGATAGCGACCGCTTTAAGATTAGCTTCGCTGAGCACTCCGTGGTTTCCGCCTGCGCGGGATCTGATAGCTATCGGATGACGACCGATTATAGCGAAAAAAGGATTTTTAGCGCTCAATATAATGCTAGTGTAACATTTCTTGCGGAAATTGAAAGATCTGATCTATTCTAAATGGTATCCCATACCTAATTTCGACGTTAATAACCAATTATCCAGAAGAAGCTTATTCAGGCCTCTTATTTAATATGAGAAATGCAAAGAAAAGGAGTAAGGTGGTATGCACACGAAAGCTTCATTTAATCACTAACATTATTAGGCCTCAGATTTCAAATTTAATATTGAATCCTGGAAATAGCCTCAATTTAAAATTAAAACCAATTTAAATAATAATATATGCAACTAACTAAAACTATTCGTTCGCGATTATGGCTACTCTCGGAATTCTTTCTGTATCCATGTTCAGTACAAACACTTACATACAGACGAAAGATTCCCTGCGTAGTGATAGAAGAGAGAATTCGGAGCCACTAACGACTGTAGCCGATCAATGTCATAAGTTAGGATAAATCGCAAAAAAAAATGTCACACCGAGTGTAGTCGAAGGGCATTTATTTGCAATTTATCAATCTCAAGAAGTCTTCGGCTACGCTCTCCACAGGAGTCCTTTGGACAGACTGACGACCGCTGCACTTAACTTAATGATATTGGGCAACCGATGCATCCTAATGAAATTAAAAGAAATCAGGTTTTTTGACAATACGTAAGTTGAAATAAATTTTCAAAAGACTGATAGTAAAAAAAGCCTTCAACAATTTGAGGGTTGTGAAAAAATAAAATATAATCTAACCAAAATGAAAAACATTATAAATATAAAAAATAGAAGTCAGGGTATTCTTTTAGGTTTCCTGATCGTTATCGCTTCATTCTCCTCATCCTGTAAGAAGTCGGAGGTTGCAGCAGTGCTGGAAGTTCCTCCATTGGATATTAAAAAGATTACACAAGTAGGTAGTTTATATCCAACATATAATTTATCGCCAAAAGCACCCGATGCAAGCGGTATGAGCAGTACGGCTGTACAACTGGCGGCAAAAATGCATTTGGGAATAAATTTTGGAAATACCATGGAATCACCAGTTGAAGGTGAGTGGCAAAATAGTAAACTAACCGAATCGTATGTGAAATTCGTAAAGCAAATGGGATTTAATACGGTAAGGATTCCCTGTAATTGGAATTGGACTCATTTAAGTGATCCTGGTAAAGTAGAAATTGATAAGGTGTGGCTTAACCGTGTGAAAGAAGTAGTTGGATGGTGTGTAGCTAATGATATGTATGTGATGCTGAATACACACGGAGATAATGGCTGGCTCGAAAATAATGTTAGTGCGGCAAAGCAAGAGGAAATTAATGCGAGACTCAAAGCACTTTGGGAGCAGATTGCTACAACCATGCGCGATTTTGATGAGCACCTTATTTTTGCCGGTACGAATGAACCTGCTGTTGAAAATGCTGAGCAGATGGCCATCCTCAATAGTTATCATGAAACATTCATCAAGGCGGTTCGCGCTACGGGAGGGAGGAACAGTTACCGGGTGCTGGTTGTGCAGGGCCCCACCACTGATCCTACTAAAACTTTTACTTTGATGAATACAATGCCAAAAGATGAAATTCCTAATAAGTTGATGGTTGAGGTGCATGACTACACGCCTGCTACATTTACGATACTAACAGAAGGAGATGTAAGTTGGGGTAAAATGGCTTACTACTGGGGGAAAGGGAATCATTCTACTATAGAGCCAGAGCGCAACGCTACCTATGGAGGAGAGGATGTGATCGATACTGAATTCAAAAATATTAAACAGAAGTTTGTTGATAAAGGTATCCCAGTGATGCTGGGTGAATATGCAGCATGGAGAAGGAACGCCATTAACAACCCGAATTATCTTCCTAAGGATCTGGCTATGCACAACAAGTCTGTAAATGACTGGACATATTATGTGACCAAACAGGCTAAAGCGAATGGTATTCTGCCATTCTATTGGGAGATAGGTTTTATGTTAGACAGAGCTAATAATGTGGTAAAGGATCAACCTATGTTAGATGCCATTATTGCAGGATCTAAGTAAATAGTAAGAGATACTGTAACTAAATAGAATACATTTTTGTAGAGTTCATGCATAGGACTGATTTAAAAAGAGGTTGTATCATAAATATAGATTTGTCATCCTGAGAGGTTAGTTTTAGAAAAAACAAAGGCGGGGTGATGACAGGGTCCGCAGAATCGTCATTTCGACCGCGGTGGAGAAATCTTTGAATGAAGTATGTTAAAAGATTTCTCTCCCGAAAGTTCGGGACTGCGCTTTAGTCGAAATGACGACTGATTTTCTAAACCTGTCATTGATAGCCTGTCGAAGGACCTTTTAAATACGCTTTGAGGTGTTTCGACAAGCTCAACATGACAGCATTTGAAGGGAAATAGCCTTTATGATACAATTTCTTATTACGTATAGATAATCTCACTGAAACCATGAATTTAAACTTAATCGCAATTTATACACACACAAATTAGATCAACAATGATATCAAGAAAGAAAGTATTGCAGGTAACAGCGCTTTTTACTGCAGTGAGGGCGCAGGCTCAAAACCTGATTATACAAACCATTTATGCATCCTATCAATTATAAATTAAAAATGAATACAACAAGTAAAAGTATATTTACACTTGTCTCCGCTATTATCTTCAACTTAATAAGTATAAGTACGCTTTCCGCACAAACTGTTTGGTTAGATCAACTTGATCTCAGCCTAACTACACAAGGCTGGGGCATACCTAAAAAAAACAGGTCGGTTGATGGCAACATCATGACCATCGCAGGCAAAACCTTTGAGCGTGGCTTTGGAACACATGCGGAAAGTTCTCTTTTTATTCAGCTCGATGGTAAGGCAAATTCGTTTACTGCGCAGGTTGGCATTGATGAAGAGGTGAAAGGGCGTCCGTCCTCCGTAGAGTTTGTTGTATACGGAGATGGAGCGAAGCTTTGGTCGAGCAGTATAATGCATGAAGGTGATATTGCCCGGCTATGTAGTGTGAAACTTTCGGGTGTGAAACAACTTGAGCTGCGGGTAACAGACGCAGGAAACGGTGACAGCGATCATGCCGACTGGGCAGATGCAAAATTTGAGGCGGTCGGTGTGGCAAGTTTTGCTACTTTTTACCCTATCCCAAGTGAGCCCTACATTCTTACCCCTAAGCCATCGGCAAAACCGAAGATTAATAGCGCAAGCGTTTTCGGTGTCCGTCCGGGCTCGCCATTTCAGTTCAGGATACCTGCCACCGGAGACAGGCCAATGACCTTTCAGGTTACCGGCTTGCCACAGGGACTAAAGCTGGATCCAAAAACAGGACTTATCACCGGTAAGCTTGAAAAAGCCGGCACTTACGCTGTTCAATTGAAGGCAAAGAATGCGAAAGGCAAAGCCGAAAAAAGTTTACGCATTATCTGTGGTGATAAAATTGCACTTACCCCGCCAATGGGTTGGAATAGTTGGAATTGTTTCGCTGGAGAAGTTTCTGGTGAGAAAGTTAAGCGCGCTGCGGAAGCAATGGTGAAAACCGGACTTATAAATTACGGATGGGATTATGTAAATATTGACGGGTACTGGCAAAATAACCGCGATTCGAAAGATCCTGACCTGCAAGGTAAGCTGCGGGACGAGGCTGGTAATATAGTTCCTAATAAAAGGTTTGGAGATATGAAAGCGCTGACAGACTATGTGCATGGTCTCGGTTTGAAGATCGGCATCTATTCCAGTCCTGGTCCTTGGACCTGTGATGGCGGTGCCGGTAGTTATGGCTATGAAAAGCAAGATGCCGAAACGTATGCCAAATGGGGTTTCGATTATCTGAAATACGATTGGTGCAGCTATGGAGGAGTGCTAAATGGAATACCTGATAACGACCCAAACAAAGTAGTCTCCATATCTTATAATGGAGGTTATCAATTGTCAACCGCCGTCAAACCATACAAACTAATGGGAGAGTACATCCGTCAGCAACCCCGCGACATTGTTTTCAGCTTGTGTCAGTACGGAATGTCGGATGTTTGGAAATGGGGCGATTCGGTAGGCGGAAACAGCTGGCGTACAACAAATGATATAACGGACAACTGGTCCAACGTTAAAGGCATTGCATTAGCTCAGGATCAGTCTGCAGCCTGGGCTAAACCCGGTAACTGGAACGATGCTGACATGCTGGTTGTAGGACATGTAGGCTGGGGTAACCTTCATCCGAGCTTGCTTAGACCAGACGAGCAGTATCTTCACGTCAGCCTTTGGAGCCTTTTCTCTTCTCCGCTGCTAATTGGTTGCGATATGGAAAAGCTGGATGCCTTTACCCTGAATTTATTGACAAACGATGAAGTGATTGCTGTTAATCAGGATGCGCTTGGTAAACAGGCTACCTGTATTCAGACGATCGGAGATCTGCGCATTTATGCAAAAGAATTGGAGGACGGCAGTCGTGCAGTAGGCTTTTGCAATTTCGGTCTGGAGAAAGTGGATATCGCTTACAAGGATTTAAATAAGCTTGGTATTTCAGGAAAGCAAAAGGTGCGTGATCTTTGGCGTCAGAAAGATATTATAACACTCTATGCGGAAAAAGAGCCTCTTTCGGTGAAGGTTCCGGCGCATGGAGTGATGCTGTACAAATTTACGCCGGTTAAATAGCTCGGCCGTGCTTTGTGTGGAGCAAAAATTTGATGCATTATAAAAGATAAAAACATGAAACTTAAATTTTCAATCCGTTCATTTTGTACTTATTTACTGCCTTTAGAATAGCAATTGCATAAACTAATCCCGAGCTGGCGACAAGCGTGTGCCAGCTAAAGCAACGCCCATTAACGGCTATATTTATTTTATCACACACCAATTCATGAAATCAATTTTTAATTTACTACCGCTAATTCTTCTTTTATTTTTCTTTAAATCTAATGCACAACAAATCCTGCATCAGGATGCTGTCCAGATGGTGAAACTACAGGGCAATGCCGGGGGGAAACGTTTCGATGGAATTGGTGTTGTAAATGGGGGAGGCGCTACATCGGTACTGCTGAAGGATTATCCCGAACCCCAACGCAGTCAGATTCTCGACTTTCTTTATAAGCCAAAATTTGGAGCTTCCGTAAGCGCACTGCTTGTTGAGATTCCCGGCGATGGTAATTCAACGCAGGGGTCTATGCCGAGCCATATGCATACGCGTAACGATCTTGATTACTCCCGGGGTTACACCTGGTGGATTTTACAGGAAGCCAAAAAGCGCAATCCCGATCTTAGCCTCGATGCTACTGCGTGGAGCGCTCCCAGATGGGTTGGAAATGGAAATTTTTGGTCGCAGGATGCAGCCGACTATTACGTTAAATGGCTTCAGGGGCTTCGTAAAGTTTATGGCCTTGAATTAGATGCCATTGGCTGCCGCAATGAAAAGGGATCTGACTACAATTTTGCGAAGACACTCCGTTCTACCCTTAATGCCAATGGCTTTGAAAAAATTAAGCTTCATGGGTTTGATCTCTGGTGGAAAGACAAACTAGACTTCGTTAAGGACTTGTTTAAAGATGAGCAGCTTCGCAACTCCATAGATATTATCAGCGCCCACACATTTTATGAAGGAGATACCGCTTCCCAACAAGTTCAGGAAATGGCTCGGAAACTTGATAAACCTATCTGGAATACCGAGGATCATGTTTATAAAAAAGGCTTCGATTGCCTGATCAGTATTGTGGAGTGTTTCAACCGCAACTTTATTCAAAGCGGTGCTACCAAGATCGTGAATTGGTACGATATTGCAGGTGTTTACCCTATCGAGCCATATTCCGAAGACCCTGCTGCTGTACTGGCGCAATCACCATGGAGCGGGCATTATCAGGTACGCGAGGCTTTGTGGGGTTACGCACATTATGGGCAATTCTCGAAAGTTGGATGGCAATACCTGAATGGGGGTAGTGTTAAACTTAAAGGTGGTGGAACTTTAGTAACCTTAAAGTCGCCTGAAAAGGACTACAGCATCATTATCGAAACAAAAAACGCAAAAGCCCCACAACAAATCCGTTTTCAGATCAGCGAGGGGCTGTCTCTTAAAGAGCTTTGCGTATGGCGTAGTAACGAGAAAGAGCATTTTGTACAGCAAGCTGATATAAAGCCAATAAAGGGCACATTTACACTTACCTTAGCACCCAACTCAGTTTACTCTCTTTCCACTACTAGAGGGCAGCAAAAAGGACACTTTGCAAATATTCCCGATGCAAAGCCCTTCCCATTTCCATATTATGAAACATTTGAACAATATTCCTCGCCTAAAGCATGGGGATACTTACCACGTTACACTGCTGATATTGTCGATGCGTTTGAAATCACTGAACGCCCGGATAAAAAAGGCAAGTGCCTGCGCCAGGTTGTTCCGGAGGGAACCAACTCTTGGGGACCAGATTGGCGGCCTTACAGTATTTTAGGGGATGCGCAGTGGAAGGACTATGAAGTAAGCGCTGATGTTTATCTAAATGCAGGCGATAATGCTGGGGTTATGGGCAGGGTTAACCACGTTGGTACCGGGTACGGATTTATTCCAAAAGGCTATTACCTACAGCTTGAAGACAATGGCAAATGCAGCATAATTGTAACCAGGGGAAAAGAAGATAAAAAGGAACTTACCGGAGATGCTGAACAACAGGTAATTATCAAAAAACAAAACGATGAAAGCGCAGGTGGAGAAAAGGTACTTGGTGAAATACAACTTTCAAATATCAGCAACAGCCAATGGCATAACCTGAAACTCCAGTTCGAAGGATCTATTATTAGCGCATTCGTTGATGAAAAGCAGGTACTACAAGTGACAGATAGTTTGTACACCCAAGGAATGGCAGGACTGATTGCTGGTGGCGGAAAAAAGCTTAGTACACCTTTTTACGATAATTTATTGATCAAGGGCAGAAATGCTCCTGTGCCGAAACCTTCTCTTGCAGCACCAGGACAACTGCCGATCTATATCGTTGAATAATTCTAAAATTAATTGCAATTATAATTAACAGACACACATTTAGAACCACAATGAATATCAAAAAAATACTTTTACAGGTAACAGTTCTTTTTGCTGCTGCGAGCGTACAGGCTCAAAACCCGATTATACAAACCATTTATACAGCCGATCCGGCACCAATGGTATACAAAGATACCGTTTACCTGTACACCGGGCACGATGAAGATAAGTCGAATGTGTTTGTGATGAAAAACTGGCACTGTTTCACATCTACCGATATGGTGAACTGGACAGACCGCGGATCGCCCCTGTCGGTTAAAACGTTCAGCTGGGCGAAACAAGATGCCTGGGCTGGGCAATGCATTGGCAGGAATGGAAAGTTTTACTGGTACGTACCTGTGACCCATGAAACAATGGGAATGTCAATCGGGGTGGCTGTTTCTGATAGTCCTACAGGTCCGTTTAAAGATGCACTTGGAAAACCACTGGTTCACAGCGGTTACGGAGATATAGACCCCACAGTATTTATTGATGACGATGGTCAAGCATATCTCTATTGGGGAAACCCTTATCTTAAATACGTAAAGTTGAATCCGGATATGATTTCTTACGCTGGCGAGGCAGTTACGGTGCCGTTGAATAAAGAAGGTTTTAATGTACGATATAAAGATGTTGATAAAAGACCCTCAGCATACGAAGAAGCTCCATGGTTTTACAAACGCAAAAACCTGTACTATATGCATTATGCTGCTGGAGGTGTACCTGAACATTTGGCTTACTCAACGAGTACAAGTCCTACCGGACCATGGGTTTACCGGGATACCACTATGCGGGTAATTGGCAAGGGAGGCGCTTTTACCAATCATCCAGGTGTGATCGATTATAAAGGCAAATCGTATTTGTTTTATCATAACGGTGCATTGCCAGGTGGTGGCGGTTTTACCCGTTCCGTTTGTGTAGATGAGTTTCAGTATAATAAGGATGGGAGCATTCCGCGGATAACGCCAACAGCCGAAGGTGTAAAACCTGTTGAACATTTAAATCCATTCATCCGCCAGGAAGCGGAAACTATAGCCTGGGAGCAGGGAATTGAAACCGAACGCAGCAACAATGCGGGAGTTTATGTAACCGAAATCAACAATGGAGATTTTATCAAAGTCAGAAGTGTTGATTTTAAGAAGGGAGCAGGAATATTTCAGGCAAATGTTTCATCAGCATCGGGTGGTTTTATCGAAATACATATCGATAGTCTCGAAGGAGAACTATTGGGATCCTGTGAGGTTAAAAACACAGGAGGCTTGCAAAGTTGGACCACCGTTTCAACTAAAGTAAAGAAGACAAAGGGTGTTCACGATATATACTTTGTTTTTAAAGGCAGTCAAGGCGATCTGTTCAATTTTAACTGGTGGAGATTCGATAAATAGGATCTTCCTTAAAGAATAATTAATCAATTGAAAATTAACCCTTAACGAGTATTCGTTAGGTAAAATAAAAAACATGTTTAGAAAAAAAGTGTTGTTAAGTACGGTTTTTGTTATCTCTCTTTTGGGATTTAAAAAAGATGTAAAAGCTCAAACTAATGTAGAAAAACCGAAAGTAGTTAATGGAAAACTGGAAGAAAAGTTTACAAATGTTTCGCCGAAACTTAGCTCCAATAATTCCAATCCTTTGTTAGATTTTATGTTTACGGCCGATCCAACAGCCGTAGAATACAATGGACGAATTTATGTGTATGCCACTAATGATCATCAACAGTATGAGCATGTAGGAAAGGATGGGAAAAATTCATACGAGCATATCCGTACACTGGTGATGATGTCTTCCGATGATATGGTTAACTGGACCTATCATGGCCTCATCAATACTGCCGGGCTGGCACCATGGAGCCAGAATTCCTGGGCGCCTTCCATTACATCCAGAAAGGAAGCAGATGGAAAGACGCACTTCTATCTGTATTACTCTAATAGCGGCATTGGCACAGCCATGCTTACTTCCACCTCTCCGGTTGGCCCATGGAAAGACCCACTGGGGAAAAACATAATCGACCGTTCTGTTCCCGGTGTGGATGTTGATGCTCCATTCGATCCCGGAGTTCTTATTGATGACCAGGGTACTGGCTGGCTTACTTTTGGAGGCGGATCGCCTAAAACCAAATATATGCCAGATAATGCCAGAATCGTCAAACTGGGAAAAGATATGATCAGTTTGGCCAGCGATGTTGCTAAAATACCCGCACCTTATTTTTTTGAGGCAAGCGACCTTAATTTCATCAACGGAACCTGGGTTTATACCTATAATACAAATTGGGAAGAACGCACAGAATGGCCTTATAGCAATATCGACAAACCAACCAAATGCAACATGTCTTATATGACCAGTAAAACACCCTTAATTCCGGACAGTTGGAAGTATCGCGATAATTATTTTAAGAATACTGGCGATGTTAACGTGGGCCCTTGGACAAACAATCACACTCACATATTCAAGTTTAAAGGGAAATATTATATTACTTATCATGCCATGTATTTACAGGATTATTTTGGCACCAAGGGCGGTTTTCGTAATGTGGGGATCGAAGAAATGCAGGTGGATGAAAAGAATGTGAATTTCCAAATGGGCAAAGCAACTTTTAAAGGTACTTCGCAACTCACCCCATTAAACCCATTCGTTCTTCAGCAGGCAGAAACCACTGCAGGCACTTCGGGGCAAGTCCAGTTCGAAGCTATTGGTAATCCCGGCAATATGGTTGCCAAAGGAAAAGCAGATCAACAATGTATCATGGTGCGGGGCGCTGATTTTAGTAAACAGATCCCTGCCAAATTCGAAGCCAGGGTGAAAGGAAAAGGCAGAATTGATGTTTATGTCAATAATCTTAAAGGTACTCCTCTTGTTTCCCTTACTTGTGATGAAAAGGAATGGACCACGCGCTCGAAGAAAACAGACCTGAAAATAGATAAAGGAGTAGTGAATATCTATTTCGTGTTTAATGGCGAGGACTTTTTGTTTGATGAATGGAAATTCATTCGTTAATTCTGGTTGCAGATTTTTTTATAGCCTAAACGGCAAAACATGATACCATTGAGTACTCCCATATTTTATGGGCTATCGTTTTGCTTTGTTTAATTATGCTACAAAAAATATAGGGTGGCGGCCTACTTTGACTTTTTTCATGTAACAGATTCTATTTCTACAGAAAAATAAGGTACGCATTTAAAGGAACCTCTAAAAACGCTATATACTCATTTCCTTTTTGGATAGGGATGAGGCTAACTGTTTTAGAGGTTTCATTTAATTAATTAACCAATCGAAATGCAGACATTTAAAGCGCCAAGAGCGCTTCAATTTCTGAGAGTGGCTTTAGCAAAATACACTATGCTGTTAATAATGAACTATGGTGTCTACCGCTTGCCCTTTTCTTTGCCAAACAGAAAAAACTGATTAATTATTAGCTTTCGAATAGAGATTCCCTTAAAATTAAAAATTATAAATGCATTCTACTTACCTACAATTTTCGTGTTTTATAAAAAAATATCAAAATATAAGCGTAGTTTGGTTATGTCAATATTAAACAGCCGTTTTGTAACCAAATTTTGTTTTCAAATTAATTATTTGAAAGTGATAATGCTTCTGTATTGAGTAGAAAATATATGTTTCGGGTTTTAATTTTAGTCAGCACATTCCTACTGTGTAATTCTCTCTTTGCTCAAGAAGGTTTATACCAATTTTCTCATCTGGACATTGCTAACGGCTTATCTGATAATCAGGTAAAAGCCATATATAAAGATCATAGAGGATTTATGTGGTTTGGAACCCAAGCCGGCCTCAACCGCTATGATGGGCATGAATTCAAAGTATTTAAACATAACATAAAGGATAGTACCAGTATCCCTGATGATTATATTTTAAACATATTTGAAGGGCCGGAGAAAAATTTATGGATTAAATCTGGCAGTGGTTTCAGTATTTATAATCCTTTGACAGAAAAATTTGAGCCATTTCAGGATAAACACCTTAAAAAATATAAAATTCCGGGCGGATACCTTAAAGAGATACAAACCAATAATAAAGGAAAGTACTATGTCCACCTTGAGAATCAGGGCATTTATTGTTATGACGCGAAAAGTAATGCAACCACCAGATATGCCCATAAAAATGGGATAGTAAACTCCTTATACTCGAATAATATAAGCTATTTTTTGGATGACCTGAAAGGTAATTTGTGGGTTATTTATACCAATGGTGTTCTTGATAAGTTTAACCTAAAAGAACAGCGGGTAACAAATAGATATTTTGCAATAAACAAACGTTTTGGAGATCAGCTAAGCGATTTCCACCTCAGCAACGATTCTGGAGGCAACATTTTTATTTATAATACGAGCAACCCTTTCGGCTTGTATTATCTTAATGAAAAAAGTAACTCCTTCCGTTATTTTGGAAAGAATCCGGACCATTCAGGCCTCAGTTCCAATAATGTAACTTCCATTATAGAGGGCGATGATGGAAATATCTGGATCGGGACCGATCATGGTGGAATTAATATCTTAAATAAGCTAACCTATAAAATAAGTTATATTTTAAGTAAAGAAGATGACCCCAGGGGATTAAAGCAGAACAGCATTGTTGACTTATACAAAGACAATAACGGAATAATCTGGATTGGCACCTTTAAAAAAGGGATCTGTTACTATCATAAAAGCATCTTTAAGTTTCCGCGAAATGAGTATTTAACAGGGAAAAACGCGATATATAAAGATGTTAATTCATTTGCGGAAGACAGTAAGGGAAATTTGTGGATTGGAACAAACGGCACGGGTTTACTGTATTTAAACAGAAGCACAGGTGAAATTACAGCATATCGTAATAATCCTGCCAACAATAATTCTTTAAGTAGTGATATTGTTGTGAGCCTTTGTATCGATCATTCGGGCCTTTTGTGGATTGGAACCTATTTAGGTGGGCTTAATTCTTTTGATGGGACTAAATTTACCCGTTATAAACATACTACAGATCCATCCAGCCTTTCAGATAATCGCATTTATGCCCTGTTAGAAGATTCATCCAACAGGCTTTGGGTTGGTACTTTAAGTAATGGATTGGACTTGTTTGACCGGAATGCCAAAACCTTCAGGCACTTTAATTCGACAGTTAAGAACACACTAAATTCTAATATCATTAATTGTTTATATGAAGATAAACTTAAAAGGATCTGGATTGGTACTACCCGTGGAGTTAGTATGCTGGATACTAAAACCTTTAAATTTACTCATTTAATTAATAACAGTAAGGATCCGAACAGCCTGGTATCTGGTAATGTACATTCCATTATCGAAGATGGCAGAGGGTGGATGTGGATAGGTACCCGTGAGGGTATAAGTATATATAATCCTGCAACAAAAACCTTTAATAATTTAAGTGAGGAAGTCGGGCTGCCCGAAAGTGCTGTTTTGGATTTGCTTGAAGATGAAAATCATCATATCTGGTATAGTTCGCAAAAAGGCCTTTACAAGATTTCAGTAGTTGCTAAAGGAGGAAATTATAGATTTATATACAGCAAATACAATGAGGCCGACGGATTGCAAGGGCCCACATTTAATATGAATGCTGCATACAAAACAAAAGCCGGTGAACTGATTTTTGGAGGGGCAAATGGTTTCAATATTTTTAGGGCAGGCCAAATTACCAAGGAGCAGTATCCTTCAATGCTGGTAATAACAGGCTTAGAAATGTTTAACCATAACATACAGGTTGGAGAAAGTATTAATGGCCATGTTATTCTGCCTAAAACAATAACAGAACTTGAAAATTTAACTTTTAGCTATAAAGAAAACATCTTTTCACTCGAATTTGCATTGCTCAATTATATTAATCACAGCAAAATAACCTATAAATACAATTTAGAAGGGTTCGATAAGCATTGGCTTACAGTTCCTGCAGAAATGCGTAAGGCCACTTTTACAAATCTTGATCCCGGAAATTACACCTTTCATGTAAAAGCTTTTAACGGAAACGATCCTATACCCCTGGCGAAGTCGCACTTGAAAATTACCATTTTGCCTCCTTTCTGGCGCACCATATGGGCATATATGCTGTATGTTTTAGTAATTGGCTTTTCACTCCTATTTATTCGAAACAGAGGGATCAAAAAGTTAAGAAAGGAATTTGCCTTAGAGCAGGAAAGAATACAGACCAGGCAATTACAGGAACAGGAAAGAATTCGAGCGTTGCAATTACGACAGCAGGACCGTAAAGAAGCGGAAAGATTGCGTGAGTTGGATTTATTGAAAATTAAATTTTTAACAAATCTGAGCCATGAATTCAGGACGCCTATTTCATTGATTCTCGCTCCTGTAGATAAGCTTTTAACGGAGACCAAAGAAACTGGACGTTACGGTCAGCTGGCCATGATCAAAAGGAATGGAAAGCGTTTATTAAACCTGGTAAACCAGCTGCTCGATTTCCGTAAAATGGAAGAGCAGGAATTGCAATTACATAAGAACGATGGCGAAATCGTATCCTTTATTAAAGATGCAACAGACTCATTTTATGATCTGGCAGAGCGCAAGCAGATAAAGTTTGCTTTTAAAAGTGCTGTTGAAAATCTATATGTATCGTTTGATCACGATAAGATTGAGCGGATATTGTTCAATTTACTTTCAAACGCATTTAAATTTACACCATCAGCAGGAACCATAGGTGTTGAATTACAAAAGCTACCGCATCAGGGAGAAGATGGCTGGGTTTCATTGGAGATAAAAGTGATAGATTCAGGAATTGGGATCCCAAAAGATAGGCAGGAAATGATCTTCGAACGGTTCTTTCAAAATGAAACATCCTCATCCATCCTTAACCAGGGATCAGGAATTGGCTTGTCCATCACCAAAGAGTTTGTGAAAATGCATGGAGGTGAAATATTGGTAGAAAGTGAACCGGGTTTAGAAACTTGTTTTACCGTACGTTTAAAACTCGCTTCAAGTTCAATTTCAGTGCAGGAGCAAAAGGATCTTGAAAATGCTGAATTGCCTTATGTAGAATCAAATGAAACCATCGAAAGCGTGCCGCTTACAAAAAACAATGAAGATGCTTATGATGGCTTCATAACTACTGAAAAACAATTATGTTCCAATGAAAAGGATGAAAGTGAGTCTTCTGAGGTAGATATCCACATAACAGATGTGCCTCTTGTTTTGTTAATTGAAGATAATGAGGACTTTAGATTTTATCTTAAAGATAACTTAAAATCTTTTTATAAGATCGTAGAGGCATCGAATGGGAAGGAAGGCTGGCAAAAAGCCCTTGCATTGCATCCTCATCTTATTGTTTCAGATATAAATATGCCTGAAATGAATGGCACTGAATTATGTAAAAAACTGAAAGGGGATGATAGGACCAAACATATCCCAATTATATTATTAACAGCTTTAACTGCTGAGGAAGAACAGCTTAAAGGCTTAGAAACAGGAGCGAATGATTATATGACCAAGCCCTTTAATTTTGAAATCTTACATTCAAAAATAAAAAATCTGCTCACGCTTCATCAAACGTTTAAGAAAACTTATTCCAGACAGGTCAGTATTCAGGCGCCTGAAATAGAAATCGAATCTACCGATGTTAAATTCCTTAACGAAGTATTGCCTTATATTGATGCAAATCTTGATAAGCCTGAGTTGTCTGTTGAGGATTTAAGTAAGTATATGAGGATGAGCAGAGTATCTTTGTATAGAAAGTGTTTGCAGGTAATGGGTAAAACGCCTGTTGATTTTATCCGGTCTGTTAAGCTGGAGAGAGCAGCCGTATTATTGGAAAAAAGCGATAAAACAGTTTCAGAGATATGTTATATGGTAGGTTTTAGCGCCCCTAATTATTTTGCTAAGTCGTTTAAAGCGAAATATAATGTAGCACCCTCCGAATATATGGCCGAAAAAAGGAAGGCCAATAAAGATAAAGACCTTTAGAGCCTGTTTAAATTTGATGCAATTATGTTTACCTATCTAATATTTTTGTCACACTGACGGATAATTTATTTTATAAAAATCAATATCATAAGGGTTTTTTATCTTATTGTAAGCTGCGAGGAGTCGTCATTGCTGAGAAGGCTTTTTCAGCCGACGAAGCAATCTTACAACGATCGCTACTAGCATGCGCATTAAGATTATTCATTTTTGAAGTTGTTTTTAAAGGCATTCATGAGCTCGCTTCGTTCGGTTATCTTCGTTCCTCGCAATGACGAGCTTTCCATGGATTCTGTCAATGGTAGAGGTTAGAATTTTTCAAATACATCGGAGTGTTGATGACAGATCCGTAAATTATTAAGCCTTATGCTGTTTGTTAGGTAATAACGTAAGATACTTATTATCATATATTTACAAAACCTGTCATTGATAGCCTGTCAAAGGACCTGTTTAAATACGCTTTAAGGTGTTTCGACTACTTGTCCCGATTTTCATCGGGAGGCTCTCCGTAGGAGCCCTTTGGACAACGTGACAGCATCTGAGGTGAAATCGCCTTTATGATACACCCTCTTATTCAATATTAGCTACAGATCTGCTTCCCTACATCCCGTCTGATCGCATTGCAAAAACTAACCCTCGTTTCCCTGCTTTATTACAAGATGTTAAGCTAAATAAGAGAAAGTAATTTTTTATAAGCATCTTTTTTTACGTTTATTTTGGTTCGGATTTTGGAGAAATCTGCCTGTTCGCGAGCTCTTCAATTATGCGCTATAAATCCATAAAAACACATCATGCAAAAGAATTGTATTATTAGGAAAAAAGCTGCGGAAGTATGGCAATTTCGTGGCACGTTAAAGCCTATAAAAAACCTGGTGGCGATCGTTTTTACCTGAAAGATTTACTGGCTGCCCACCTGGAAAGCCAGCGGAAAGGCCGTATTTGATTACCCCGGCGTTACCTTTTCTTTACCTAAAAGGTAAAGCCAGCGCTTGCTTTCGCAGTATGGCACCACCGCTCACGGTTATGCTGCCCTTAAGAAGGCCGCCACCCAATGTCATTAAGTTAAGCAACGCGATCTTTAGTCTGTCCAAAGGACTCCTGTGGAGCGCATAGTCGAAGACTTCTTGAGATTGATAAAAAGCAAATAAATGCCCTTCGACGAGCTATTATCGACAGACTCCAATAGAATGGTCGTCATCTCGACTGTAGCGCAGCGAAATGGAGAGATCTTTGTACCAAGTTATTGAGATCAAATTTAAAAGATCTCTCCTCCAAAGGAGTTCCTTTGGAACACTACGGTCGAGATGACTATATTTCAAGATTATTCACCTGCTTTTATCCATCTGTTATTAATTTGATTTTTATACAATAAATTATCCCTCGGCGGGACACGTTTTTTGCGATTTATCCCTTAACTTAATGACATTGGCCCACCACCACACAACTGTAACGGTCCATTTTAGCTCAATAACGGTCTTAATTAGCTCATTTAAGTCCAAAGTGAGGCGCCAATGTGGCTAAACGGCTAGGTTTGAACATGGAGTTAAACATAGCGGTATAAACATTTTTTTTATAAAAAAACAAAAATTATGGCAACCTGCTCAAAAAATACAATTGACTGTACTACTACAAACTTATTTAGAAATGGCTACAGGTACGCCCATTCAATGATTTGTTTAATGGTCTTCTTTATTTCGGCCTGTGCTTCCTCTTTCCTGATATCTACTCCACAGATCAGGCCATTATTTGTATGAGCAATCAGGGTAATGTAATATATACCCCCTATTAGAAGGGCTGCAACTGGCCTGATATTTTTGTCTTTGCCTTTAAAGTATTGGTCAGTAAGTTCACTAAAAAACTGCTCTCCCAGAGATTCACGTCTCTCATTCAACTCTTCTAATACTTTTGAACTTTCGCACACTCCCCAACTGATGATCTTTCGCATTTCCTCATTTGCGATTAAAGAATCGAGCTGATCTTCCAATAAATGATACAACATTTCTTTGCCCCGGTCGCTTCTGTTTTGCTCGATTATTTCTTTTGACTGATCGATATTTGCAGTATAAAAATCGCTGTTGTTCAGGTATTCCTTTACCAGGCCTTCCATACTGCCAAAATAATCATAAACCAATTTTCGGTCTACTTCAGCTTTTAATGCTACTTTGCTAACGTTTAAGCCGGTAAAACCGTCATTTTTTAAGATTTTACCAACAGCGGCCAGAAGTTTTTGTTTTGTCCATTCTTTATTTCTGATGGGGCCACTCGTAGGTTTTCTTGTCATTCGGGAATTTTCGGTTACAACAATTTCTTGATCGGGAGATTATCCAAATATATATAATGCAGCGCTAATTGTTCCATCTTTTTCAACAGAACACATTTAAACGGCACTATTTTACTGTATTGCTTTTTAACAATTTGTTAATTTATCCCCTTTCAGCAAATAAATAACGCCACTAAATATTTTTGGCCTTTACCTCTTGCAGCACATTTTTTATTACCGTTTTGATCTTTGGAAGGAGACCGCTGTCGCTGCGTTTTTCTGAAAGTAGGGTGCTGATGAGACGAGTGATTTCCTGGATCGAAAATGGTTTTTCCAATATTGCATCGCAACCATAATCAGACAATGAAAATAGTATTTTAGTATAGGCAGATATAATGATAATAGGGATGTACTCAAATCCATCGATAGCACGGATGGCACTACAAAGCTCTCCTCCATTCCATTCGGGCAACATGTAGTCTAAAATCACCAGGTCCGGGCGATAATGCTCAATTAGTTTAACCGCTTTCTCCGGATTGTGGCAGCCCTGGCATTGATAACCGTACAACTTAAGCATTTCTTGCAGCGTTTCCAGTAACATCAGGTCGTCCTCTACAATAAATATTTTTTTTGTTTCCATAATCTTCTCCTTGTTAACATCAGCTATTTTTTGAAAATCCTTCAATCACCGTCTGGATATGTGCTGATACACTCCAATAAGATTCTCATTTTTTTCGCCTATTGCAATGGCTTGATTTCCAGGTCATCGAGCTGCGCAATCCGGAAGATTTCTTTCGAAATAATCGCTACGTTTTCCTTTAATTGCTCCAGGTTGCAGGATATTGTTCCTAAAGGTACCGGAAGACCTGCAATTTCTTGGATAAGTTCCATCTGGATCATACAGGCACCTAAAGATTCCTTTTTTCCTTTGAGCATGTTAAAGGTTTCAAGTGCAGATTCCCGGTTTGTTCCAAGCGTAAATTTTCCATAGGGAATTTTGGTGCCCTTTAAATGAAGCACCACTATTATTGCTAATGCAGATTCCATTTCGTTTAGGTTTTATTTTTCTATGATCAGTATACCTGGGATTAAAAAAAAATGCCGCACTAAGCGGCATTTTCAAATTTATTATCGAATCTCGATCTGTCTTGAAACTGCCTTTGCTTCCTCTTTTTTTGGAAGTGTGAGCTTAAGTACCCCGTCGGTATAACTTGCCTGGATACGGTCCACATCGGCACTTTCAGGAAGTGTGAATGCCCTGGTGAAAGCCGAGTAGCTGAATTCACGTCTGTTGTAGGTTTTTTCCGATGTATTGTTTTCGCTGTACTGCCCGGTAGAAATAGTAAGCATATCCCGCTCTACCGAAACTTTAAAATCTTCTTTTTTCAGGCCGGGAGCGGCAAGCTCGATATCATATTCTTCACCTGACTCTGAAATGTTTACAGCTGGAAGGCTGTTGATTCGGCGGTCTGAAAAAAAAGTGTCGCCCAGTACGGATTCGAAAATGTCATTAAAGCCTGGCAATAATGTACTGTTTTTCTTTTCTGGATTGAATTTAACCAATGTCATAGTGTGTTCTCCTTTTAATGGTTTAAAAAAAATGGACTATTAATCAATTAATTTTCTCTAAAAACCTTTTAAGCGGTTTTGAAACATCGACGTCAAGTGCTGTGCCAATGGTGATTTTAAGAATATTCAAATACTTTTTAGCAACCCTGGCTGAAAAATTTTCATAAATTCTGAACTTTTTTCAGCTATAAACTGTAAAATTTTCAGTTTACTGGTCGGGTGCTTATAAGTAGCTGTTAATTTTATATTCCTGAACTTTGGCGCACCAACGATTAAACCTTTTCGATAATTTGATTGTTAATAAAGGAAAAATTTACGGAACAGACTATCAATATTTTGACATCGACGCCTGCAGCTAAAGGTCTCGAAGACAATGAAGTTCATCGGGGGCAGATCAATGTCATTAAGTTAAGGGACAAATCGCAAATGCGTGTCACCCTGAACGTAGTCGAAGGGCGTTTATTGGCGTTTTCAATCTTAGGAACTCTTCGGCTACGCGCTCCATAGGAGTCCTTTGGACAGACTGACGACCGCGGTGCTTAACTTAATGAAATTGGCCATATCGGTGGGAGCTACGAAAAAGACGATGTAATCCAGAAGATTAGAAAGGCGTTTATTTGCCTTTTAGATTCTTTTTTTCAAATGAAGATTTTCTGTTTGTTCATCAGTCATTTTGTGGGTTTATGTTTGAAGGATTTTAACCCTATATTGATCAGACGCATTCCCCGAGGCTGATAATTTTCCGGGATTTCGCTGATGAGTAAATACTGAAAACGTGAAATAAATGCACTTAAAGAACAGTTGATATGCATATAGTTTACCAACTTCCTGGCCGTCCTTATCCGCTTGGATCTACCTGGGATGGCAAAGGAACTAACTTTGCGCTTTTTGCCGCGCATGCACAAAAAGTAGAACTCTGCTTGTACGATGAACAAGGTACAGAAGTTGGGCGGGTTGAGATTGCCGAACGTGATCACCATGTTTTTCACTGCTATATTCCCGACATAGGCCCCGGGCAGTTATATGGTTATCGGGTGCATGGAGCTTATGAACCCATTAATGGCCATAGGTTTAACCCCAATAAATTACTGATTGATCCTTATGCAAAAGCAATATCTGGTGATGTGATATGGCATTCTGCAGTTTTTGGTTATGATCTTGAAGGAGAAAAAGACGATCTGAGTTTCTCGGAAACTGATAGCGCGCCCTATGTGCCCAAGTCGGTAATTGTTGATATGACCTATGATTGGGGGGATGACAAACCGTTGCGGATTCCCTACAACCAAAGTGTTATTTACGAACTTCATGTTAAGGGGTTTTCTAAGTTAAACCCTTTAATTCCCAAGTCTCAACGTGGTACTTATGCAGGGTTGGCACATCCGGCAAGCATTCAATACCTCAAATCGCTAGGCATTACTGCCGTTGAGCTAATGCCGGTACACCAATTTGTTTCCGATGGTCATCTTATTGAAAGGGGGCTGAATAATTATTGGGGGTATAATACCATAGGTTTTTTCGCGCCCGAATCCAGGTATTCTTCTTCGGGTACCAGTGGAAATCAGGTCAGAGAGTTTAGGGATATGGTAAAAGCCCTGCATGCCGCCGGAATAGAGGTGATTTTGGATGTGGTTTATAACCATACTGCAGAGGGTAATGAAAAAGGCCCGACACTTTCTTTTAAGGGAATAGACAATTTAACCTATTATAGGCTGGAAGAAAACAACAAACGTTATTATACAGATTATACAGGAACAGGGAATACCTTAAACTCAAGGATGCCCACGGTACTCAGGTTTATTATGGATAGTCTGAGATTTTGGATACAGGAAATGCATGTAGATGGATTTAGGTTTGACCTGGCTTCAACTTTGGCAAGGGGGCTGCACGATGTCGACCGGTTGGGTGCATTTTTTGATATCATCCACCAGGATCCGATCATTTCTATGGTAAAACTGATTGCTGAACCCTGGGATTTGGGAGAAGGTGGCTACCAGGTAGGCAAGTTTCCTCCTGGTTGGGCAGAATGGAATGGCAAATACCGTGATCTGATGCGCCGTTTCTGGAAAGGAGACCATGGAACCCTTGGGCTGTTTGCAAAAAGGTTTTTGGGTAGCCCTGATATTTACATGCAGGATTATAGAAGGCCAACTGCAAGCATCAATTTCATTACGGCACATGATGGGTTTACCCTTCATGATCTGGTAAGTTATAACGAGCGGCATAATATGGCAAATGGTGATAACAATACCGATGGCGAAGCCGAGAATCATTCGTGGAACTGCGGTGCGGAAGGACAAACGGATGATAACAATATAAATGCGCTCCGTGCAAGACAAAAACGAAATTTTTTAGCCACACTGCTGCTTTCGCAAGGCATCCCGATGATCACCTCGGGTGATGAATTAGGAAAGACCCAAAAAGGTAACAACAATGCCTATTGCCAGGACAATGAAATTTCGTGGATCGATTGGCAGGATAAAGATGAAGGACTTTTAAAATTCACTCAAGACCTGATTAAACTCCGCCTTAAACATCCAAGCCTGCGTAGAAAGGAATGGATAGTGGGTGATCGGATAGATTCGGACGGTCTTTTGGATATTGCCTGGTTTTCACCAAACGGTAAAATTATGGAAACAGCAGATTGGCAAGCGGATAGCTCCGGAAGTATCGGGATTTTTCTTCATGGGGAGGGGATACAGGGGAAAGCCCAAAATGGAGCGGATATTCTTGACGCCCATTTTTTTCTCATCTTCAATGCCCATCATGACGGTGTAACCTTCAAACTGCCTGAAGAGAAATATGCGCCTAAATGGTCTGTGGAGATTTCTACAGATGATCGCATTAATCCGAAAGCGCAATTTGGGGCAGAAAGCAGTATAGCGGTTGGAGGAAGAACATTAATGGTGCTTAGGGCAGGATAGCTGCCTTAAGGTTTATAAATAGCCCTGAAGGCCACGCTTAATTGCCAAAAAACTATTTGCTAAACGCTGTGCTTTTAAAAGGGTAATTATTGGGTTTTTTAGGACATTTGTCACAGATGTAAAATGTGTGAATAAAATAAAAAAGCCTTTCAATTCTGAAAGGCTAATTGATTAATCTAAATCGTCCCGTTGATTTAATTTAATGGCATAAATTTAACTTGATGAGCGCCTGATCTAAAATGGTTTTATACTGGAAATGAGGGAGATAAATACCTGTTTTTCGACTGTTAGTTTGGTATTTTCATTGTCTATAAATACGTTTTTTAATCTCCCGGTACCTGCAAAAGCAAGCTCCCGTTCTTCGCTATTTGACCTTAAGGTAACCGTATCAGGAAAGGGCATTTTGGCCCATCGCACCTGAAAATTGACATGGCCTTCAACGCCGTCAATGGTGTTTTAAGTTCATGACTGACCATACCGATGAACCTGTTCTTTTCATCGTACAGACAGCTTTTCATCCATAAATGGTATTAAGCCAATTTAGGCATACCGGTTTACCCGGGCAACGAAATGGTCGATATTAAAGGGCTTTGCTATAAACTCTGCGCCACAGCCGGAACCCTTAATTTCGTTCTGGGTAGTATTGGCAGACATCATGATGATATTAATGACTGAGGTACGCTCATCCATGCGCAATTGTCTGCAGATATCGAGTCCGTTACCGTCGGGTAACATGATATCGAGTATCGCTATATCAGGCAATCTCTGCAAGATCATTTGGTTGAATGCTGCAACGGTAGGGCAGCCATTTACTTCATAACCTTCTTCGGACAGGATATAACTAACTACCTCACTGATATCCGCGTCGTCCTCCAGTACATAAACTAATTTTTTGCTCATCTGTGTTTGTCTTTGTTATATTAGATTCTAATTTGTGCGCTACAGGCAGGGAACCGCAAATTTAAATGCAGCACCTTTACCGGGCTCGCTTTCCACCCATATCCGCCCTCCATGGCGTTCAATAATCTCCTTGGTAATGTAAAGGCCCAGCCCAAGTCCGGATATATTCCGGTCCTTTTCTCTTACCCTGTAAAACTGGCTGAATATATGGACCTGTTCGGCGGCAGGAATTCCTGCGCCATAATCTATCACGGAAATAATTATTTCATGGTTATGGTTTACAGCCGTTATATTAATATCCCGGGAGTGTGGCGCATACTTTACTGCGTTGCCAATCAGATTTGTGATTACCTGTTCCATCCGCATTTTATCCCCCTGCAATACAAGGTCTCCCTCGCGGGTATAAATATAATTGTGTCCGGGAACGGTCTGCTCAAATGTTTCGCAGATATCACCGATCAGTGCACCAAGGTCCAACCGTTCAAAATTAAACTGTAATTTGCCAGCCTGGACTTTGGAAATGTCAAATAGGTCGTTGATAAGGATATTGAGTTTGTCTACCTGCTTGATCGCCTTGTCTAGAAAAACTTTGTTCAGGCCATCTGAAGCTGTTTTTTGAAGCACCTGAAGAAAACCGCTCATGGAGGTGAGAGGTGTTTTGAGTTCATGGGAAGCCAAAGCTATAAATTCATCTTTTTTAAGGCTGAGGGTTTTGACCTCTTCAAAAAGTTTTGAGTTATCGAGTGCTATGGCTGCCTGAGAAGCAACCCCAACCACCAGGTCTTCATGGTCCTGCAGAAATATGCCAGGTTCCGGGTGACCAAAGAAAAGCCCGCCGATTACGGTCCCCGTTGAGGAAATAACAGGGACAGCCAGATAACTGACCACAGGCAGGTGTCCATCAGGCATGCCAAAATGAGGAGCCATTTTGCCATAACGTTCATCTTTTCTGATGTTGTCTACACGAACGACCCCCTCACCGCTGAAGGTGGTGTGGAATACTGCTGTATTACGGGGCATACCAAATTTTTCAAACGCCTCACGGGGAGCGCCCGAGAGTGTATAAAGCATATAGGATTCACCTTCCGCATTGGTTTTATTGTAAAAGAAAGCGCCAAATGCCGCCCCTGTAAGTTCTGTTGTCGCATCGGTCACTTTCTGCAAAATAACATTGACATCCAGTTGTTCACTGATGCTCTTGCCAATCGAATTCAGGATCATGAGCTTTTGAGCGTTGCTTTTTAAGGTGTTTTCGGCTTCTCTCTGGGCAGTGATATCCCTGGCTACTTTTGAAGCGCCAATGATTATCCCATCGCTGTTCTTTACTGGAGAAACTGTTAAGGAGACCTGGATTTCCTTGTTTTCCTTGCTTATCCTTATGGTTTGAAAGTGATCTATCTTTACACCTCTTTTGATACTGCCTATGATGCGTTCTTCCTCATCAAGACGGTCTGGTGGGATCAATATAGAGATGTGGCGACCAACGGCTTCGTCTTCACTATAGCCGAAAATGTTTTCAGCCCCTTTATTCCATGTGGTGATTATGCCGGCGAGCGTTTTGCTTACGATGGCATCATCAGAACTCTCAACTATGGCAGCCAATGCAGACTGCTTCTCATCAGCGAGTTTTTGGGCTGTAATGTTACGCGCAATCTTACTTACCCCAATGATGCGGCCCTGCTTATTCCTTATGGGTGATACAGTAAGCGATATAGGTATTTCAGTGCCGTTCTTGGCCACACGTACTGTCTTGTAATGTTCAATTCTTTGGCCTGCCCTTACCTTATTGATAATGTAATCTTCTTCATGTATCCGGTCATGAGGGATGAGAATGGTAATATGCTTCCCGATTACCTCTGATGCAGCATAACCAAAAATTTCCTGCGCTCCCTTGTTCCAGCTGGTGATGAAACCATCCAGCGTTTTAGAGACGATTGCATCTTCGGATCCTTCAATAATGGCTGCCAGTGTAGCTTGCTGTTCTTCAGTGGTATACTCATCTGAAATGTCACGGATCATTTGGGAAATGCCTATCAATTTTTGCTCAGCATCAGCAATTGGAGAGATGGTAATAGAAACAAGCAGGTCTTCCCCGGTTACTGAGCGGCGTACGGTACGGAAACCCTGGACCTTCTCACCACTCCGAACAGTACCCACTAAGCGCTCATATTCTTCAAAAACGGCTTTTTCCATTATTCCGGAAACTGTCTTTCCGATCTGCTCCCTGGTAAAACCGAACAGTCGCTCTGCCGCCGGGTTTATATCTGTAATTTTAAAATCAATGTCATGGCAGATTACTGCGTCTTCCAAGCTCTCAAAAATCGACTTAAAGGTAAACAGTTGATTTAGGGAAGTTATGTCCATACTGGGCGGCAATTATTTAATTAAAGGTACATTCACATTAATACCCGGTCTAAGTTAACAACCCTGAGCGATAATAGTTTTAGGAATATAAAAATGTATCCCTTTATGAAGCGCCCATTTTAGCCTTTTAATTGAATCCATCGACTTTGAACTGGGGTTATGCAAAAATAAAAATTTGTTTAATTAAACTAAATGTGATTTTCGCATAATTATACAAGTTTATTATTAAAAATTGCCTTTGCCTTCAGGCGGTAACGTTTCATGATTAAACGAAAGTGAGCTGCGGCCTGATCAGCATTAAAGCATGGGGATATTCTTGGGAATGTTCCCAAGAGTTGGGAACCTTCCCGAGGATAAAACTCATCCAAAATTTGTGCTTTTGTAATTTTTAATGGACAAATTTAACTGACCAAATAATAAACCTTATGAAAAGAACTTTACTATTACCTCTTGGGGACTATTGGTCCTTTAATGAAATTTATAGTAAAATTGCGATAAAGGCCTATAAAAACATTGTTTTCTGTTTAATTCTGGCTTTTAGTATGCTCTCCGCATTTCCCGCTAATGCCCAGGCACCCACCGGATATTCACTTGCATGGTCTGATGAATTTAACACGACTTCTCTTGATACTACACTTTGGAAATACCGCACCGGTGTTGCCGGAACCAGTTATTTAAAGCCAGAAAATGTTGTTTTAGAAAACGGAAAGATACGCATCAATTTAAAAAAAGAAACTTACGGAGGCAAAGCTTATACTGCCGGAGGAATAATTACCAAAACGCCAAGACGGTACGGCTACTATGAAGTGAGCGTTAAAATTGATGGTGGCTATGGCTGGCACGAAGCTTTTTGGTCTTCATGGAAAAGTGGTTTTGATGATCTGAACCCCGCTTACGATAATATGGATAAGCTGGAAATCGACTGTTTTGAACACTACGCCGATTATGCCAATAACTATTATACCTATGGTGCCATTCAATGGTCGCCATTTACCGGCAATGCCAACAGAGATTACAAAACTGTAGCAGAAAACTTAAGCAGCTCCTATAATGTATTCGGTTTTGAATATACGCCAGATTACCTTAATTACTTTTACAATGGGCAACTTGTAAAAACGGTCGATACCAGGAAACTTCCCAGTCACGACCTGTATTTATGGCTTACCTGTATAGCCAATAAACCTAATGCAACAGATTCTGGTGCAGTTTTCTTTGATTATTTAAAATGTTATGAAATATCACCAGCAAACTATAACCTGCGTAAGGGGCCATTTATTGCACATCTCGACTCCCTAAAGCTACCGCTTCATTCGGCAGCTAAGGACCTTTGGATTGAAGCAGAAGATTTCAAAAATAAAAAAAACTGGACTAAAGAACTCGATGAGAATATGGTGGTGCTGAAGGGTTATACCCAGCGGGATGCCACCAGAGACAGCACCGAGCTTACTGCCGTTACCGGAATTAAAATCGATAGTGCAGGTAATTATAAACTTTGGGTAAGATCCAGAGACTTTACGGTAGGGCAGGGCACTAGAAAATTTAAGGTAATCTTGAACGGACAGCAGGTGCCGGGCGAGTTTGGCAACCATGGTGCCAATGGTTATGCCTGGCAAAGTGCAGGTACCTATTACTTACCTCAGGGCACCACTTCGCTTAAACTTTTCGATAGTTCACAGAATTTTGCACGATGCGATAAATTCCTGCTTACCAGCGATACTTCCTTTATCCCTGTTGGAATAGGTGCCAATAGTAATGTACAACATGTTGCACCATCAGGAAGCGGTGAACCCTTTACTCCAGGCAACCTTGTTGTGTTAAGAATTGGTGATGGACTGACTGCATTAACCTCCGGCAATGCAACTAGCGTTTTCCTTGACGAATATACCAGTAGCGGGGCTTTGGTGAGAAGTATCCCCATGCCTGTAGCGGCAACAGGAACAAATAAGCGCTTAACATTATCTGTATCTGCTGCCGACAAAACAGAGGGTTATCTTTCCCGCTCTCCTGATGGGAAATTTCTTGCCCTTGCCGGATACGATGCCGCACCCGGGCTGGCTGGGGTGAGCACTTCCGCGAGCGCAACAGTTAAACGGACGATTGGTATTGTTGATGCAGACGGCATTGTAAATACATCAACAAGCCTGAATACTTTCAGCGGTGTGGCCATCAGGTCGGCTGTAACCAGTAATGGAACCGATATCTGGACTACTGGCGGAAATAATGGGATAAGATACACCACCCTGGGTTCGGCAACGTCAATAGCGATTACGACACCCACAGCACGTTGCCTTAATATATTTAATAACCAGCTGTATGGTTCTACAACAGCAACGAACCTGCGGATTGCGCAAATAGGAACAGGCATGCCAGTAACTGCAGGACAGACTATGGCCAATTTACCCGGGATTGCAACAACAAGTGGAAGTCCTTATGGTATTTACATGGCAGACCTGAGCAGTTCGGTGCCGGAAGTGGATGTAATGTATGTGGCAGACGAGGGCACAAATGCTTTATCTAAATATTCGCTGGTCGGAGGAACCTGGGTGCTGAACGGAAAAATTGGAACGGCAACTGATTTATACAGGGGCCTAACTGGCAAGCAGAATGGAGCTGAAGTTGTTTTGTATGCCACCCGTAAAAATAGTGGCTTAACAATAGGGGGCGAGATTGTTTCCATTACAGATACCACAGGTTACAATGTTAATTTTGCTGCACCTCAAGTGGTTTTGGTGGCTTCGGCACCTGCGAATACAATTTTTAGGGGAATAGCACTGGCTCCCGATACCATTACGGCACAAACTTTTAGCATGCTCAAATCCCCTATAAAAACACCACAAGAGAAGTCTGCCGTTTTAAGGGTATTCTGTTCCAATGGCAGTGATGATCTACAAATTGTTGTCACATCCAAAACCAAGCTTCAGGGACCACTCAGGATTGTTAATTTAATTACCAGAAACGTTGTGTACACTGGTAATCTGAAAACTGAGGCCGAAAAATCGTCCAGTGTAATCAAGGTGAAAAATTTAGTGCCAGGATATTATTCAGCTGCTTATACTACAAGTTTAGGGCTGATTTACTGTAAATTTTCCTACCAATGATGTTTATATTATTCTTCAAGTTGCAAGCGCATAAGTTAATTACTAACCAATTATAAGCAAGATGGTGCCTGAAACTTAATATGAAGGGAAAGGGCCACATATAAATACAAAAACATGAGAAAACTGTTATTCATTATTTTTATTTCATTGATCAGCATCAACACCTTTGCACAGCTTAGAACCATTACAGGAAAAGTAGTTGATGAGCAGAACAAGCCTTTACCGGGCGTTGTTGTAAAGGCAGGCAAAGCCAACGCGGGGGCGGTTACCAATCTTCAGGGCAATTACACATTGAGCGTAGCGGATACGACAAAAACTTTAACTTTTTCTTTTCTTTCCTATATGCAGCAAACGGTCAGCATCAACGGTAAAAGTGTGATCAATGTAACCCTGAAAGAAAGTATTACTGAGCTCGAAGAGGTGGTGGCGATTGGTTATGGAACACAGACTAAAGCAAATCTCACAGGTGCGGTAAGTAGTGTGTCGGTAAAGGAGGTTGAAGGCAGGGCTCTAACTTCTGCAGATCAGATCCTGCAGGGAAAGCTTTCGGGTGTAACCATTGTTCAAAACTCAGGTCGCCCGGGCGATGACAACTCGGAAATCAGGATCAGGGGTGTTTCTTCAATCGACAATAATAATGATCCCCTGGTTATCATCAATGGCGTTCAGGGCAACATCAATGATGTGAACCCGAACGATATAGAATCCATGTCCGTGCTCAAAGATGCGGCTTCTGCGGCAATTTATGGTTCGCGTGCTTCGGCAGGTGTAATTATTATTGAAACCAAAAAAGGTTTTACAGGTAAAGGACTGCAGGTAGAATATAATGTAACCGGATCAATGGTGGATGCCACCAGACTACCAGAAACAGTTGATTCTTACACTTATGCATCTTTATTGAATGAGGCAAGGGTAAATGTTGCACTGGCACCGATATATAACCAAACACAGCTTGATCTGTTTAAAAGCGGGGCAGACCCGAATTATCCCAATACCAACTGGTATGATGTGTACTATCAAAAAGCATATATGCAGAACCACTATGTGAGCTTAAGAGGTGGCGAAAAGAATTATAAATTTTCCAATTCAGTAGGGTATAAAGATCAGGAAGGCATATTGGTAGGAACCTCCTCTAAAAGACTTTCTTTCAACAGCAGTTTAAGTGGCAGTTTTGTTAAGAATAAAGTAAGGGTTAACTTAGGTCTGGTGGGTTATAATGAAAAAGGGAAGGAGCTTATCTCACCTACAAGTACCGTGCTTGCGGAGATCTCAGGATCTTTACCAACTGCATTTATTCAATCCATAGATACCCTTACCGGCAATGCCAATTTATACAGCTATCCTGGACGATTTTTGGGCGCAATGGATTTAGGGGGAGGCATAGAAAATAAACAGAATAGCCTCAACTCGAGAGCAAGCGTAGAGATAGAGCCGATTAAAGGCTTGATCGGAAAGGTTTTGCTGAGCAATAATAAACTTAAAACAGATTATGTTAATTTTACGCCCCGGTTTTATACTTCCGGTACTTACGAAGAAACATCAATCAATCTCAGGGAGTCGAGCCTGGAGAAAAGAAATTCGGAAAGTAACCTGAATACATTTTTGGCAAGCTTGGAGTATACTTTAAAAAAGGGCAAACATGAGGCGAAATTCCTGGCTGCGCACGAAAGATTAGAAATGATCTATAATTACGATATGGGCAGTGTGAAAAACCTATCTTCCAACCAGCCAATATTCAATTATGGCGACCCCACATCGCCGTTTTTAAGCAGTGCAGCAAACGAAACTGCTACAGCGTCTCTGTTCGGCCGCTTCAATTATTCCTATGCTGGTAAATACCTCCTCGAGCTGAACATGAGAAGGGATGGTTCCTCGCGTTTTGCCGATGGAAGAAAATGGGGCAATTTTCCTTCCATCTCTGCCGGATGGAGAATCAGTGAAGAAGGATTTTTTAAAGGGATTAAAAAAGATGTATATCTAAAACTGAGGGGATCGTGGGGCAAGCTGGGCAACCAGAACATATTTACCCAATATGCCTTTGCCGATCAGATGAGCGGCTCGGAATATTATGCTTTTGGCAATGCAATTGTACCGGGCAGGGGTACCATCATTCTGGCCAATAAAGACACCCGCTGGGAAACTACAGAACAGTTTGATGCCGGATTTGATATGATCCTATGGAACAGGCTGAGCATTACCGCCGATTACTTTAACAAGAAGACTTATGATATCTTAGCCCGTGTTACCATTCCGCCTTCACTGGGCGTTACAGTGCTTCCTTATCAGAATATAGGAGATATGGTAAACAAGGGCATCGAGATGAGTATCGGTTACAATTCGCCTGTAAACAACAAAAAAATAAACTATGGCTTTACTGTAAATGCCAGTTACATCACCAATAAACTAACATCATTGGGCGGTCTGCCTTATGTAGATCATAGTGCGACCAACCGTAGTGTGGTAGGTGAGCCTTTCTCTTCATTTTATGGTTATAAAGTAGATGGGATCTATCAGGTGTCAGACTTTACCTGGCAGAACGGAAGTGATCCTTCTATTCCGCATGCAAGCAGGACTTATACCCTAAAAGCGGGAATGCCCAATGTATCTGGGGTAATGAGCAATCCCGCGCCTGGAGATATCAAAATTAGTGATGTTAAAAGTGACGGGGTGATTAATGCAGACGACAAAACCCTGATCGGCAATCCAATCCCCAAACTGCAGTATTCACTTTCGGCAAACGTATCCTACAAGAATTTTGGTTTAAATGTTATTGCCCAGGGCACCGGGCGTACCGATGCCTATATGAACGGTAACCTGATCGGGCCTTTTTTCAACACCACAGGCCCCTTGCTTACCAGTACGGTAACCGACCGGTGGACCATTGATAATCCTTCTGATAAGTACCAAAGGATATATGTAGATAAAGGACGTGATGCGCTGATTACAAGCTACAACATATACAACGCTGCTTATTTCAGGCTTAAAAGCTTACAGCTATCCTACACCTTTAATTCTGCATTTACCAGGAAATTTGATGTAAGCAGGTGCAGGGTTTTTGTAAGTGGTGAAAACCTTTTCCTGATCTCGGGCTTTCCTAAGGGCTTTGATCCTGAAAGACGTTCTACAAACGTTACTGCCGCTTTCCACCCGCAGGTAGCTACTTACTCTATTGGCCTTAACCTTAATTTTTAACCTTAAAGCATACAAAGATGAGAACGATAAAATATATACTTTTAAGCTGTATGGCCTGTCTGCTTTTCGGCTGTACCAAAGAATTTCTGGACCGTAAACCGATCGATTTTCTCGCTCCTGATAATTTTGAAACTGAAAACGACATCAGAGAGGCTGTAAATGGAATCTACAGGGCATACGTTTCCGATAAGAACGAGCCTATATATACCGACTTCATTGTTGATAATGGCTATTTTCCTGATTATAGAGATATGTGGAACAGAACTTACAACAATGAAACCAGTTACATCATTAACAAATGGTCGAGAGATTATAAAGTGATATTGAGGGCAAACACCGTACTTGCCTATATCGATAAAGTGAAACTTACCGAATCTACTTACAAACAATATAAAGGAGAGGCCACATTTTTGCGCGCACTCTCCTATGCCGACCTGTCTTTCTTTTTTGGAGGCGTTCCCATGCGTTTAAAACCAGAAGGACTGGAAGATGCGAATAAGGCCCTGAGCTCAAAAGCAGAAATTGTAGAGCTGGTGCTTAAAGATCTGGAAGAAGCAGCTGCTTTATTGCCCGTATCTTATGCCGCTTCTGAAAAAGGGCGTGCAACAAAAGGTGCTGCACTGGCCATAAAAGCAAGGGTACTGTTATACAATAAAAGATATGAAGAGGCAGCAGCATACTGCGTTAAAGTTAAGGCTTTGAATTACTATAAGATCATGCCTGATTATAAAACAATGTTCTTGCCAGAGGGGGAGGCGGGTAACCTGGAAGCGATTTTCGATATGCAATATCAAACCAATGCCCTGCCGCAGGGACTATCAAATTCATGGTACGATAGGTTTTATCTGTTCTCTGGCTATCAGGTTGCTCACGATCTGTATGAGCAGTATTATTCTACAAATGGCCTCTCAATTACCAATCCGGCCAATAAACTGTATAATCCCGCAGTAAGAACTTCTGATCTGGTTTCCCCTTCAACATATGTATTGAATGGAGGGTATGACAATAGGTTTCAAAACCGCGATCCAAGGATGCATTTCTCGATTGTTGTTCCCTATACCATTGATTCTTATAATGCCACAACCAAAGCGCCCGGTGTATTTTATCCGACTGATAAAAAAGCAGCCAATCTGACCAGTTTCAGGGTGAGGAAGTATGTAGATTATACCAATTACAATGTTTCGGGCATTTCTGGGGTAAATCCCATTATTATCAGGTATGCCGATGTGCTGCTGATGGAGGCTGAAGCGCTTGTAGAAAAGGGCGGTTATGATGAGGCTTATGTTTATTCGCTGATTAACCAAGTGAGGCAACGTACCAGCGTGATGATGCCAAAGGTTGAAACTGCTGAGGGTTTAGGTCTTTCTCAACAGGCTTTAAGGAATGTGATCAGGCACGAACGGAGGGTAGAGTTTGCATTTGAAGGGTTGCGGATTTTTGATATCATGCGTTGGGAGAACGGGCCGGATGTTTATAAGGACTTAAAGGGCTTTAATCCTGCAAAATTAACCCGGTTTGCATCTACCGGAATCGTATATGAGATTAACACGGCATTGCAGCGGACGCCCTTTGATGCCACAAAAGGATATTTATGGCCGATCCCAAAAACGGAAACCGATGCCAATAAACTGATTAAATAAGAAGATCTGTTGCCTGTTGATATGCAGAAAATGTGTTTTGCATATCAACGGGTTCTTTAGAGCGAATGTCTTTTGATAACTTTTGTCGGGTTTCTCATAATCACGATTTTTTCATCCAGGATGGCTTGTGCGACTGTTTTGCCCATTGCCTCAAAATCAGTTGAGATGACCGTAATACCATCTTCAAGCACTTCTTTCACAAGCGTATCATTATAAGAGATGAGACCTATATCCTTCCCTAATTTAAGTTTCTTTTTTCGGGCTAGCTTAATTAACATCACATCATCGGTGTCGTACCTGCTGAAGGTTACATAAGCATTACCTTTTCGAAAAGTCTTTTCATCAATTTCAGATTGTATCAGGTATGGGTATTCAATTTCAGTACAATAATGTAAAAAACCTTCAATTACCAGTCTGGCATGTACAGCTTCGGGATGGGCAACCAAAATCAGCCGATCGTATTTTTTTAAGTCGGCCTGTAGCTTATGAAGGCTATTATAAATGTCATAGCCATAATCCTGGTATATACTGCTGTAATTGCCTGATAAACCCTGCTCGTTTAAATCAATAATTATTCTTTTCTTGTCTGGAATAAGGTTGAGGAGCGGGGCTACATTTTCTTTTAAAAAAGTTGCAATGACATAATGTGTATATGATCCCAGATTTTCTTTGATCAATTTTTCGAATACCTGATAATTATGATGGTGAAAATAGATATCTATATCGGCGCGGTTTTCCAGTTGATTAAAAAGCGTCCTATAAAACTGTTCACGCAGAATATTCATTTTATCAAGCAGCAAAAATACGCGGAAGGAGTGATTAATTGCCTTTTTGCGTACATAATATCCTTTCCTGTATACAGATTCCACGATACCTTTTTCAACAAGCTCATTCAGGCCTTTGAGTAAAGTTTCCTTACTCATTTTTAATTGCAACTGCAGCTGCTTAAGAGAAGGCAGCTGATCTCCAATATGTAGCTGATCAATTTCAATCAGCGACATAATGTGATCGGCAAGCTGCTGATATTTCATTTTGCCTTGATTGCCTTTCTGGAGTGTATTTTCAGACGTCATAGGTGTATTATTTAGGCAAATGTAATTAATAGACCATACAAACCAAACCAGCCCACTTAACAATTATTCAATAATCATCCCATTTTAGGTTTAGGGGGCTTTTTTTTATTTTTTTATCTTTTGTAAAGAAATAAAATATATTATATTTGTTAAGTAACCAGTCCAGTCCAGACCAGACTAATGTTGTGAGTATTTGATGATGTGTGTAGTAATTATTGTTGTATTACACTAATTGCTATTCTCGGGATTCTGGATAAGGTTTTAAATGCTTTAACAAGTCATTTATACCGCAGGCATGTAGATGTCTGTCGTAACAATATAACCAAATATAAATAATGAATATGAAACCAAACTTACTCTTAACGGTGCTATTGGTTCTGGGTATTCCGCTTTCCATTCTGGCCCAAACGGTAAAAACCATTACCGGAACTGTTACAGAAGAAAACGGGAATCCTTTGCCGGGTGCGAAAGTAGTCATCCAGGGGAAAACAGCTTCCCGTGTAACAGATGATCAGGGCCGCTTTAGCTTTTCTAATACAAAGGAAAGTGAACTATTGGTGGTCTCTATGGTTGGCTATATCGGCAAAACTGTGGTTATCACCAGTCAAAACCAGTATAAAATTCAGCTGGTAGCGAACAACACTGCTTTAGATGACGTGGTAATTGTTGGTTATGGCCAGGTGAAACGGAAGGACCTTACCGGCTCGGTCGGTTCTGTAGTGATGAAAGATATGGAAAAGGCATCGGTGGTTTCCTTTGAAGATGCTTTGGCAGGAAGGGTGGCAGGGGTGCAGGTCGGTTCTGGTGATGGACAGCCAGGCAGTATTAGCAACATCACCATTCGCGGAGGAAATTCCATTACCCAGTCTAACTCGCCACTTTATGTGATTGATGGCTTTCCTTTGGAAAGTCCCGACAACAATACCATTAATCCGGATGATATTGAATCCATAGATATATTGAAAGACGCATCTTCTACGGCAATTTATGGGGCGAGAGGGGCCAATGGGGTGATCATGATCAAGACCAAGGAAGGTAAGGTAGGCGCGCCGGTAGTTAACTATAACAACTGGCTGGGCTATCAGTACCCGGCAAAGCAGATAGAAGTGATGAGCCCTTATGAGTTTGTGAAGTACCAGCTGGACCTGAATAAGACTTCCGCTACCGCTTTGTATCTTAAAGACGGTAAAACTTTAGATGCGTACCGCGGTGAGCAGGGGATAAACTGGCAGGATTATGTATTGCAGAATGCATTTATGCAAAATCATAGCTTCTCTATGAGGGGCGGCACTGCGGCTACCAAATATTCGGTAAGCAGCTCTTATTTAGATCAGAATGGAATTGTGATTAATGGTGGATATAAGCGATACCAGGGGCGGTTTCAGATCGATCAGCGTTTAGGGAAAAATATGAGAATTGGCATTAACACCAATTATACATATGGAATCAAAAAAGGTCAGATCGCAAATCTAACCAGTGATAACCTAAACAGTAGTTCGGCCGGAAATGCCAGCTCATATTTGATGTACAGTACCTGGGGATACAGGCCTGTTACAGGCAATGCAGATGACGAAAATTTCCTTGATCAGCCTTTTGACGACGATGTGGCGGGCAATACAGATTTAAGGATAAATCCAGTGGTAAACTCCAACAACTTGTATCAGTATGCTTTTAACAAATCACTTACTACAAATGCTTTTGCGGAGTATGCTTTCCTGAAGTATTTTAAGTTCAAAGTGAGTGGCGGGATGACGGATACCCGTTTGGTTTTTGAGCGTTTTAACAATTCTAATACGGCAGCTGGAAATCCGCGGACCGTTTATGGGCAAAGCTACGGCATTAATGGTTCCCTCGAAAATCAAAATATCCGCAGTTTACTGAACGAGAACCTGCTCACATTTAACAAGACATTTAACAAGAAACACCGTTTAGATGCAGTGGCTGGATTTACCATGCAGCGAAATAGTATGGAGGGGGATGGATTTGTATCTATTTTATTGCCAAATGAGTCCTTGGGTGTCAGAGGGCTTGACCAAGGGACAATCCTGGTAAAAACAACCTCTGGAACTTATTCAACGCTGGTATCCTTCCTGGGGCGTGTGAACTATACGTTTAACTCACGCTACCTGTTCACGGCTTCTATCCGTAGTGATGGATCTTCAAAATTTGCCCGGGATAACAGAGTGGGCTATTTCCCTTCCGGGGCCTTTGCCTGGAATATTGGGGAAGAAAATTTCCTAAAATCAGTTAAAGCCATTTCTTCGGCAAAATTAAGAGCTTCTTATGGAATTACCGGAAACAACCGGGTATCAGACTTTGCGTACCTGAGTATTTTAGATCAGGAAGTGGGGGCCAACACCGGAAATACCAGAAGTGGCTATTATTTTAACGGACAATACATTAAAGGAACTGTACCTGTTGGGCTAGGCAATGAGAACCTTAAATGGGAGCGGACCGGAAACCTTGACCTTGGAATAGACTTAAGTTTCTTTAAGCAGCGCATCAGTTTAACTGCCGATTATTATTATAAAAGAACTACAGATTTGTTGCTGAATGCTTCATTGCCTACTTCAACCGGGTACCTTACCGCATTTAAAAATATTGGTGTTGTGGTAAACAGGGGCCTGGAGTTTACTTTAAATACAATAAACCTGCGTACAAAGAAATTTAGCTGGACATCCAATTTTAACATTGCCTTTAATACCAACAAGATCGAAGAGTTGAATGGTGATCAGCCTAGTTTGATTACACGTGTTTCGAACTGGAACGCCAATTTCAATAACTCTTTACCCTATATAGCCTTGCCAGGACGCCCTGTGGCCTTGTTTTACGGCTATGTTTTCGATGGGGTGTATCCTTTAAGTGATTTCAATGTATTGTCTAACGGTAGCTATGAGCTGAAACCTGACGTACCGAATAATGGGAGCGCCCGCTCGCTCATTAAGCCGGGTTTCATCAAATACAAAGACGTTAACGGAGATGGGGTGGTAGATGCAAATGATCAGACGATTGTTGGTAATCCTAATCCGAAACACATTGGAGGTTTTTCCAATAATTTCAATTATGGACCGTTTGACCTTAATGTTTTCTTACAATGGTCTTATGGAAATGACATTTTAAATGCAAACCGGATTGTATTTGAAGGCGCGGAAGCCAGACCAAGTCTGAATATGTTTAAAACCTACGAGAACAGGTGGTCTCTTGAAAATCAGGATAGCAATTTGCCTGTAGCCGGTGGTTATGGTCCTAATGTGTTCTCCGACAGGAATATCGAAGATGGCTCCTTCCTTCGGTTAAAGACGGTCTCATTGGGCTATAACCTTTCTTCTACAGTAACGAAAAAGCTGAAAATACAATCAGCCCGCTTTAATGTTTCGGCACAAAATCTAATAACCTGGACCAATTATTCCGGTTTGGACCCTGAAGTTTCAGTGCGCCATTCTGCGCTTACACCGGGTTTCGACTGGAGCCCATATCCAAGGGCGCGCACCATCACCTTTGGTATGAACCTAACTTTTTAACGATAAATGTTTTTACAAATGAAAACAACTTTATTATATATCGCGATGATGCTGGCACTGGTTGTTAGCTCATGTTCAAAGATCCTGGACACAACCCCACAGGATTTTGTATCGCCTGTAAATTATTACAATACAGAAAGTGAACTGCAATCTGCACTGGCCGGAGTATACGACCGTTTGGGCGATAACAGGGTTTATTCACAGGGTATGTCTTGCTATATGGTTTTTAGTGACGAATTTTTCATGAAAAACCAGACATCGGGAATGAATGCCAATATTGTGGATGCTTCGACCCTGGAATTAAACAGACATTGGGAAACGCTTTACACGGGTATTGAGCGAGCAAACATGTTACTCGAAAACATAGATAAGGCCGTTAAGGTGACTGTGGAAAAACGCAACGAAATAAAAGGCCAGGCGCTATTTTTAAGGGCATACTATTATTTTCTGCTGGCGGATGAGTTTGGAGGTGTGCCTTTAAAACTTCAATCCAGCAAATCACCAGAAGAACCGCCTCTTCCTGGCACGCCGTTAAAGGACCTTTACGAACGTATTGTTACTGATATGAAACAGGCAGAAGGCCTGGTGAAATCTATTTCTGATTATGGCTATAATACCCGTATTACAAAAACTACTGTACAGGGTATACTTGCGAGGGTATATCTGACCATGGCAGGCGCCCCGTTAAATGATGTTGCAAAATATGCTGATGCCAGAACTTATGCAGAAAAAGTAATGCTGTCAGGATTGCACAGCCTTAATCCCGATTTTAAACAAATCTATATCAACCACGTTCAGGAGATTTTCGATACAAGGGAAAGTTTGTGGGAAGTAGAATTTAAAGGCGTAAACCAGGGCGAAATACAAGAGGGCGGCATGATTGGAAGTTATAACGGTATTACGTGTGGAAATATTGAAATGGGATACGGCTACGATTATGTTCATGCTACGGCAAAGCTTTACAATGCTTATGCAAATGGCGATCTGAGAAGGGACTGGACAGTTGCGCCTTACCGGTATGTGACAAGCGGACAAACGGCTGTACGGACCAATTGGGCAGCAGATCAGCTATACGACCGTAGCAATGGGAAATGGAGGCGCGAGTATGAACTTCTTTTGCCAAGAAATCAAAATTATACCGGTACAAACTGGCCGCTGTTAAGGTATGCCGATGTATTGCTGATGTTTGCAGAGGCTGATAATTATACCAATAATGGGCCCTCTGTAAATGCGTATAAAGCGATAAATATGGTGAGGAGAAGGGGTTATGGGAAAGATGTGCTTGTCCCTGATATAGCGGCCGATGCTGCTGCTAATTTGTCTCAGCAGGACTTCCTTGATCTGATCAGGAATGAGCGGTTACGTGAGCTTGCTTTCGAGGGTATCCGGAAGCACGATCTTGTACGATGGGGTATTTATCCATCCGTTATGCAAACACAGGCAAGAGAATACCAAACCAACATGCCAACTGCTTTAAAAGACGCGGCTGTTGCACAGGCACAGCGCGTAACAGATCGTGCAGTTTTATTCCCGATCCCTAACAGTGAACTGGCCGTTAACCCTAATATTGAACAAAATAGAGGATGGTAACTACAAAATTGTATAAGATGAATAAGCTATTAATTGCATCTGTTATATTATTTTTCCTGTCTTCCTGCCAGAAGACCTATGAGCTGGCTCCGCAGGATGATTTTTCTGTTGAGTTGGAAAAAAACAGTTATAAAGTTGGAGAGCCCGTTAGGTTTGTAATTAATGGTAAACCGGAAAACATTGTATTTTGGTCTGGAGAAGCCGGTCGCAAATACGAATACCGGAAAAGAACAGCTGTGGAAGGAAATGCGGTTTCCCTCAATTTTAAAACTTTTGCCCAGTTCTTAATGCCTGTTGATCAATCGGTGATAAAACTGTACGTATCTACCAATTTCAACGGAATATATGATGCTACAAATGTAAAGGCTGCTACCTGGGAAGATATTACAGATAAAGCCGTTTTATCTGCCGGTCTGGATCAAACCCCCTCAGGAAATATCAGCCTGAACACTTTTGCAGCGCGTAACAAAAATATGGCGCTGGCTTTAGTTTATAAGACCACTGTTATAAAACCGGAAGCACAGCAAAACCGTTGGGTAGTCCGTTCTTTCGACCTTAAAAGCACCAATCAGCAAGGGGAAGAAACGGTACTGGCCACTATGGCTACCGCGGGCTGGACTGCTTTTAATTTTAGTGGTCCTGCAACCAATTGGAGTATCAGTTCAGCACAGTTACTTACGGTAAGGAACAGTACCGATCTGGATGATGACTGGGTAGTAACCAAACAGTTTAATCCTAATCGTATTTTGCCAGACGTAGGAGAACCTATTAAGAATATTTCCCAGAAACTAACAGATTATACCAGGGTTTATACTAAAGCTGGCGTATATAAAGTGTCGTTTGTAGCAACCAATGCCAATGTAGAACGATCACTTAAAGTTGTAAAAGAAATAGATTTAACCATTACCCAATGAGATTAAACCCTGTAATCGTGCTGTTGCTTATTTTTTCAAGCAGCAGCTATGCCCAGCTGGCGCCCAAAGCCCGGTTAACAAATGATGTACTTCGCCTGAACTGGGAAGATACCGGCAAGGGATATCAAATAAAACAGCTGTCGGTAAAAGGACAAAACGGATGGCATTCCCTGTCTGGCACATTGGGGCAGTATACCCTGCTTTACAGTGCAGATCAACCCAGGATGGATTCGGAAGCTAAGGACAAAAACGGGAAAGAAATTCAGTTTCCTGAACCTGAATACCGCTATATCATTCCTACGTGGAAAGCGAATACCTCTGCGGTTTCCTTAAATAAGGAAGGGCGTGCCATTTTATTTTATCCACAGCAGTATAAGCAGGTTGGCAATACACTCGTTTTTCAGCAAAAAACAGATGTCTCTACTGTAAAAGCAATCTGGAAACTAGATCCTGTTTACAAAAATGATCTATGTGTTTCCATCCGTTTAACAGCTGATAGGGATGGATATTATTCCATAGCAACTCCGGCATTGAACACAAACGACAAAAAGAGTTTCGAATGGGGCTGCATCCCCGGTGTGTTTCAAGGCAGCACCATCAACAATGATTTTACAGATGCCTATGCTTATGGACACGGTATACCGGATAAACCGGTTGTGGTAAGAGAAAGAACAGCGGCTGCACTTACGGCTATGCTCACGAATAGAGATGGAATTACACTCGCCGTAACGGCTGAGCCTGGAACAGCCAGGCACCCATGGGAATATGATAAATCTACCCAGTCGAACTGGCTGCTTGGCCTTTCACTGATCAACAGGCAGGAACAACTGAGCCCAACCTTATATCATCCGGTACTGGGGCAGAACAAGTCGTATTTAAAAAAGGGAGAAAGCATCTCCTTTGATTTCAGGTACACCATCAATACTTCAAACTGGTATCAGGCATATCAGCATGTCGTAAATGATGTTTACCGCTTTGATGAGCTACTGCATTTAAAGCAAACCAGGCTTTCCTTATCTGATCGCATGGAACAGCTTTTAGACTATGTGAAAAAGGACAGTACTTCACGATGGCGTACTTTCGATTATCATGGCCGAACTATCGGTGCCCAGGAATATTTGGGTGGGGTGTACGGCTCGGAGAAAGACGCGGTAAAAAATGCTGATTATGGGGCCATGTGGATGTTGGCGAATATCACTCAAGACCCGATTCTGGTTCAAAAGCGTCTTAAAGATGCATTGAACTTTAAATTGGCGCAACAAAATACTGCAGGCGGCTTCTTTCAAGGAGCTGCTGCTGGTCAATATTACCTCTACAATTCAAAGCGGTTTACCGAAGAGTGGGGGCCTTATACCGAACCAATTGCAACCACTTATTATATGTTGCTGGATATGGGGAACGTGTCTTTATTTGAGCCAGATAACCAGCAGCTTAAATCGGGTATACGTATGGCGGCCGACTGGCTTTTAACTAAAATGAAACCGGAAGGTTATTGGGAAGTAGCTTATCATAACGATACGCAAAGGCCTATGTTTGAAGATCTGAAAGATTATAGGCCTACTTTTTACGGACTGTTGGTTGCATACCAGACGCTTCGGGATAGAAAATACCTGGAGGCGGCTGTAAAAGCTGCAGACTGGTATATCAAAAACGCTGTAGATAAAGGATACTTTTTAGGTGTTTGCGGAGATGCCAGGTTCGCACCTGATTTTGCAACTGGACAAAGTGCCCAGGCTTTGCTCGATCTGTTTGAAATTACAAAGGATGTACGATTTAAACAGGCTGCTATTAAAACTGCACAATTCTATACCACCTCCATCTATTCTCATCCGATTCCGAATAAAGAAAGCAAAAAAGTTGGGTCGAGACAATTGGAAGACTGGCAAATAAGCCAGGTGGGGCTAAGCTTCGAACATGGAGGGATTTTAGGTTCCGCAAATAACAGCGGCCCCATCATGCTCGCAAGCCATGCCGGCATGTTTGTAAGGTTATTTCAATTGACAAAAGATTCGCTATACCTTAAAATGGCAAGGACAGCAGCTTTAAGTAAAGATGCTTTTGTAGACCCCGCCACAGGAGTCGCTTCCTATTACTGGAGCGCCATGAACAAGGGAGCCGGGCCTTTTCCTCATCATGCCTGGTGGCAGGTGGGCTGGATTACCGATTACCTGATGGCAGAACTTTCCTTACGTTCGCAAGGTCGGATTGATTTTCCTTCAGGTTTTCTTACGCCTAAGGTTGGCCCTCACAAAACGTTTGGCTTCAGGCAGGGAAAAATATTTGATAAGCAGGGAGACCTGACATTGATGGAAAAACTGGTTTCATTTAACAATCCCAATATGGACTATGTATGCGCCCTGAATAAGCAGGATAAAGTGTTTTACCTGTTTGTATTGAATAACGATGACGAAATACAGGAAAGTACCCTCAAGCTAGACATGTCCAATTTTATTTCAGGACATAACCTGGATTTGAAAACTGCCAAATGTTTTTCTGCATCAGGTTCAAAAATTCCTTTTTCTACAGGAGATCCTATAAAAATAGCACCTTATGGCCTCCAGGTTTATGCATTTAAATACAAATAACGCTAAGACATGTACAAGAAAACCAGGCTATGTTTATTATTAACAGCATTCTTGTTTTTAACAACGGGAACTGTGATTGCTCAGCAGGAAAAAAGCCTGTTGCTGGGGACTGATTTTCAGTTTAAAGGCAAATGGTTTAATGAAGTCAATAAAGACGGCATCAGTGGCAGCATTTTAAGGTTTTTAGAAGGAGAACAGGACAGTACATCTGATGCATTAACCGTGATGAATATCGGAAAAGCAGGTCGTTATGCCATTTGGATAAGGACCCCCGATTTTGATACACGTCCCCGTACGCGGTTATTCCAGCTTTCTGTTGGAAATGCTAAGTTAAAAAAAGCAGGGGGACATGGAAAACCAGGATATGCCTGGGAGCGTCTGGGAAGTGCTGACCTGAAAGAGACTGATGTGCTGCTGCGCCTCCATAATTTTAATTTTGGCCGGTGCGATGCTGTTCTTTTTACGCAGGACAGCACCATCAATCCAAATGATATAGACAAGAAAACTCTTTTATCCTGGAAAAAGCTTCCTGTTATGCAGGAAACACTTACAGCGGAAAGGAAAAACACGAGCCCTGCACTTCAACTGGGTAAGACGGATAAGGTAATTGCAGGAATTGAAAACGAGGCTGTACGTGTGCAGTTTGTACGAACGGGAGCTGACCATAAGGCTATTGCTTGTAAAACAGAAATAAAAAAAGATGGGACCTGGCAACAGGTAAGTACTGCAAACATTGAAGACCATAGGATTTTCTTAATCAGTACTAATGCCACCGCCATCCAGTTTAATAAATACTACCCGGCCTGGGACAGCCAAAAACCAAATGCCTATTTTGTTTTTAAGGGGAATAAATATGCAGTTTACCAGCCGGGAGCTGATCTCAATCCTTTTGAGGCCGGTAACCTTAGTGAAGCCATTCCCATAACAGCAGAAGCAGTAGATAAACAAACCATAAAAGTTCAATATGTGACCCGGAATGGTTCTGAAATAACTGGTTTGTGGACCTTACATCCGGGGCAGCAACATATTGATCTGCGACTGATCTGCAAGGTTGCCCAGCCAGGGTATTACAGTATGGGGATCGAAGCCTTTCAGCCTGTTTCCGATCAGGAGCTGGAAAGCGTATCGATGGCACCCATGTTTCAGTATAAGCGGCTTTCTGACGGTCCGCAAATGATGATTACTTCAATGATGCAGCAACCCTTGGCTATCGTTTCTTCGAAAACAGGGCAAAATATTGTTTCAAGTTATGTGGCAACAAGTCCTGAATTGTTTAAAAAAGACTGGGGTTCTGTAGACTATGCGCCTGCGGGTTTTACACTGAAGAACCACAATAACCAGATACAGCCGGTTATGTTTTCTCCGGTTCTGGGAATGAATGATTCTAAATACCGTACAGGGGAGCTGATTGACAGACGATTTATTCTTGGTGTAAAATCGGGCAATTGGGATTCGGCCATCGATTATGTATCGAAGGAAGTGTTTGAGGTAAAGGATTACCGGAAACAAGAACAAGCTTCGCTTACCGATGCAGTATTCAACATGATTGAACTGGTGAAAAATGACAATGCCGCGGGATGGTCAACTAAGTTAAAGGGTTTTTTTGATATTGAAGGCGATCCTAAAACAGCGCCTACAGTTGTAAATGCCACACCATTAGCCAATATCGCACTTTCTGTATTACAGAATGATGAAGAATTTTACATCAGCCGGTCCTTGCCAACCATAGAATTTACACTTTCCAGAAGCGGGTATCGATGGGCGACAGACATTGTTCCGACAGCGTATAATGCTACACGAGAAACGCTGGAGTTTAACCCGCTTACTTCTCAGTTCACCACGTCTTATTACGTAGGATTGGATCGTTTATTGGGCGGATTGAATCCCTGGCTGAAAAACATAGCACTACCGGGAGATAGCCTTAGGATGGCAAAAGGCTACTCCACAGATTTCCATTCATGGAACCAGGCGCTCTGGGCATACCAGCTCACAGGACAGGCAAAATGGCTGCAGCAGGCAAAAAAAGATGCCGATCTTTTTATTCAGCAAAAAATATATAACAATACCAGTAAAGTATTGAGTCATGTGCCTTTTTACAATGCCAGTTTTTATGCACCCTGGTGGGACTTGCTGGATCTCTATGAAACAACAAAAGATAAAAAATACCTGAAAGCCGCAGAATATGGTGCCCATTTTACCATTGCGGGAATACGCAGCTATCCGAAAGTGGAAGATAGCCTGCAAACAATTCACAAAAATAATCATTATGACGGCGTTACACACATCTGGTGGAAAGGCAACGGGCCTTATCGCTTAGGCTTTCCCCGGAAAAATGGCGATGTACAGGAGAAGAAAGTGCCCGAATGGCTGGTATCGCCAGTAGGTTTGGGCCTGGAGCAGCCTAGTACCTATTTTACCAGGGTAAAAGATCAGACAGTCCGTCCGGTATTTATGAGTAGCTGGGCACCTCATTTGTTGCGCTTGTTCCAATACGAGAACAATTCTATCTACGAAACCTATGCCCGCAATGCAGTAATCGGTCGTTATACAAACTATCCGGGGTATTACGGTACCGGTTTTACAGATATACCCATGTCGGTTGACTTCCCCTATAAAGGGCCGGATGTGAGTTCCATTTATTATCATCATATCCCACCACACATCGCTTTTAGCCTCGATTACCTGATCTCAGAAAGCATACAGCGTTCGAATGGAAATGTAGTGTTCCCTTATAGCAAACAGGAAGGATTTGTCTGGTTTAACAATCGGGTATATGGTGGCGGAAAAGGAAAGATCTTTGGCGATCAGGAAGCCACACTGTGGATGCACAAGGGCCTAGTAAATATTCAGCATCCGGGAATCAATTATGTTACTGCAATTTCGGATAAGAACTTCTGGATCCTGCTTTCCTCAGAAGCTGAATCCGAGCAAAAAGTAGCTGTACAATGGACTGATGCTACGGCTGCGCTAAAGGATGGAAAAGCCCTGGTTTATACGCAAAGCGATCAGCCGGTTTCCCAGGATTTTAAAGCGGCTAAGATTGATGTGGTTGTTCCTGCAAAAGGATTCAAGGCCATTGCTATTCCCTTAAAGGCGACTCGGGTAGCAAAGAAATATCAGCCAGTAAAAGATGGAATGAAGGTAATTGATTTGGGGGCTCCCTGGGGACGTATATTCTTGTTCCGCATCCGCTCTCCATTTGGTTGGGACACCTGTTATGGATTTGCAGAAACGGCTCCATTAAATGGATATTCCGTAACCGTTAATTGTAACAATCAAACGCAGGAAATAAAGCAGTATCCTTACGAATGGAGTTTTAACAAATTAGCGATGGGTGAGGACGCAAAACTGGAGCTCATTTTTAAAAGTAATGATGGGAAAACAAAATCAAAAAAGATTGTAGTCAATGGTAATGAATAAAAAATGTTCGAAAACTGCATTGCTTGCCTGTTTATTAATGTCTGTTACTGCATTTTCTCAAACAAGGCCTGATCGTGATAAGATTGCGGCCTCCCAGGCAGGGGCTTCTCCGCTTTATTTTGATGTTTCTGCTGCTAATATCCCTGTAATTGAAGTGGGTGATTTTAACAATGAGCTGGAATGCAATGTTAGGGCAGGTCTTCCGGGTTTCTTTGAGAAAGTAAATGCGGGTAAAAAGGTGGTGGTTGCTTTTATTGGAGGGAGCATTACCCAGGCAAACTTTGGTTATCGCCTTCAAACGGCTAAGTACCTTGAGCAAACCTATCCTCAGGCCAGCTTTCAATGGATCAATGCAGGTGTATCTGGCACGGGAACGGAGCTTGGTGCATTTAGAATCGATGAACAGGTACTCAGCCATAGGCCCGATCTTATTTTTATAGAATTTGCCGTTAACGGCGCTTATGCCGCTGGGATGGAAGGGATGATCCGTCAAACAATCAAAAGGAACCCAAATACAGCTATTTGTTTGCTGTATACCATTTTAACTGGACAAACTGCCTTTTATCAAAAAAATGACTTGCCACCAAATATTAAAGGACTGGAGCAGGTTGCGGCGTACTACGAACTGCCTGCTGTAAACTTAGGTGTGGAGGCGGCAATGCTGGAAGCGGCAGGTAAATTGATTTGGAAAGGGAACCAGACTGATCCGAATAAGATTTTGTTTTCTGAGGATGGAATTCACCCGACAACGGCGGGCGGGAACCTGTATGCGGGAACCATTGCCCGTGCATTTAAAAAAATTGAGGCAGCAAAACCTTTAAAAAAGAAGGAGCTGCCAAAGCCTTTAATTACTGCCGCATGGGAGGAGGCAACGATGGTAGATCCATCAACTTTACCGGTTCCTAATAAGGGTTGGAGGGTGTTACCAACAGATGCTGATCCAAACCTTAAAAGATTCAGTCCCTGGTTTTCTAATGTACTTTCTGCCAATAAGCCAGGGGCCACATTTAGTTTTCGCTTTAAGGGAGATATGCTGGGTGTATTTGATATTGGCGGGCCAGAGGTTGGACAACTGGAGTGGATCGTAGATGGAAAACCGATAAAACTAAGCAGAGAAAAGGAGGGGAACTTTATTTATTACCAGGCAAAAGATACAAGTGCTGCTGATGTATTGAATAGATTCAACAGCTACTGTAATAACCGCTATCGTGGACAATTCGATGTAATTAAAGTACCGCAGGGGGATCATTTGGTAACGGTAACCCTGTCTGGCCGGAAAGCCGATAAACTCATGATACTGCCCGAAGACAAGAGAGCGGATATTATTCAACATCCTGAAAAATATGATCAGACAGTGATCTATTTAGGCCGGATTTTATTAAGGGGGACATTATTGAAATGAGACAGATTTTTAAGCTAAAAAAGTATATTAAGTTCGTTTGTTTTTCAATTGCGTGCTGTTTATGTATACAGTCGAATGCGCAAATTGTAAAAGATAGTCAGGGATTTAAAATTTTATCAAAGGACAAAACTTACCTGTTTAAACCCAATTTTGTTGTTATCTGTAACGACAGAGATCCTGAACTGGCATTGAAACCTTCAGGATTAAAAAAAGTATCTTACAATATTCCCACCTGGAAAACCACAGACAGTAGTCTGGCCGATTATCACCAGCAAATTGTTAGTGCCAGTGTTGCCGGAGATGGATTTGACGATAAAATATTAAGAAGTGCGAAGCAAGATAGAACCGCCAATATCTATCACGCAGGAAAAACACATTTTCTTAGCGCAATCAAAACAATCAGTGTCGGAGATTCCATTCATTTTGTCTTTCCGGAACATGCCTTGTTTACGCTAAAAGCCTGGCTGATTAAAAGTAGTTTGCCTTATCCTAAAATGGAGTTTTTGTTTGCACCTAAAAAGAATGGTTTTTATAGTGTTGGCTATATCGGGGCACCATCATTTAAAAGTGACCAGGTTGATGAACTATGGCAGCCCCTGATCTGGACCGAAAAACGGGTTCCCCTGCAACCCTATCTTACGCCCTCGTTTATGGCAACAATCCCTACTACATTGGTTAATGATGGGTATAATTCAATAGGTGTACTTGCTGCTACTAAGCATTTGCCTTTTCAACCTTTACCGCTTTTAACCAACAGCCAGTTCGGAATTGCACTTCTAAATCACAAATCAGCATTACAGCCCCAGGTTTTCGCTCCTATGCCGGGGGGCTTCAATTCTCAGATGAGTGCAGGACATTCTTTTGAGTTTTCAATGGACCTTGTTGTTGAACCCTTGAGCATCACAAAAACATATGAGCAAATTGCAACAACTGTGTTCGGATTTAAGGATTACCGGACCAATGCTACCGTTTCTATGAATACCACCCTGGATAACCTGATTGATTATTCAAAGACCCATTATGCCTGGTTTGTCGATAGCCTGAAGGGCTTTGCTTATTCTACAGATGTGCCTGGCGCAGTAAAAAATGTTTCGAGCCTCAACCCGCTTGAATTGGCTATCGTGAGGGATGATAAAGAAATGTTTGATAAAAGGGCATATCCTTTAATGGAGTTTATGTTGTCGCGCGAAAAGTTCCTGTTTGCGATTGATAGCAACCAGAAAATTCAGTCTCCATCGAGGAAGTTGAGGGGGCCTATTGCGCCATTGTCCGAATTACAGGTTTTATCCGATGTTTTCGGCGGCAACAATTCTTTTTATGCTGCAATGGCAAAAAAAGAGTTCGGAACGGCGCGTGTCAGAAATCTTGATGAAGAGCAGAAAGGTCGCAACTGGGTCAATGCAATGTTTATGTTTAAACTGACATCCGATTCGGCTTATTTAAATTTAAGCAAGACTCTTGCGGATAAATATCTGAAAGAAAGGGTAAATACAAGGTTAAAGGCGTTTGGTGATCCCCTGTTTAGTTCCAACTTCTTCTGGCCAACCTTTACCAATAACTGGTCTGCTCTTTTAGAATTATATGAACTTACTGCCGATCGCCGCTATTTAGAAGCTGCACAGGACGGAGCCAGGCATTATACGTTGTTTACCTGGATGACACCCGCGATACCTAATGGTTTGGTTACTGTAAATAAAGGAGGGAAAGCACCGATGTATTGGTACCTCAAATCAAAAGGCCATCATCAAATGTATTATCCTGAAGAAAAAGTGCCTGCATGGAGACTTTCTGAGATGGGACTTACACCAGAATCATCGGGAACTTCAACCGGGCACAGGGGTATTTTCATGTCCACTTATGCGCCCTGGTTGTTAAGGATAGGCTATCATACAAATGATCCGTTTTTAATGAATGTGGCTAAAGCTTCGATTGTTGGCCGTTCCGAAAGTTTTCCGGGATATCATATCAATACGGAGAGAACTACAGCCTATGAAAAGGCCGATTTTCCACTCCACGAGCATAAAGACCAGAGTGTAAACTCCTTTCATTACAATCATATCCTGCCAATGGCTTCTATGTTTGTTGATTACCTGGTTTCTGATGCTTATGTGAAGAGTAGTGGCAGGATAGCCTTTCCAGGCGATTATATAGAAGGATATGCCTATTTGCAGAATAAGTTTTACGGCGCTAAGAAAGGCCGGTTCTTTCAGTTCGAAAATGTGCAACTCTGGATGCCTTCCCGCCTGTTGAACACAGCTAATATTGCTTTAAACTATGTTAGTGCAAAAAAAGGAGATACACTTCTACTTGCTTTTATGAACCAATCCGGAGTGGATATCAGCACTCGTGTTTCTGTAGATGTTTCAAGGGTAGATTTTTCAGGCAGTATAGGAGTTCAGACTCTATATCCATCAGGGCAGGTTTTAGATTTAAAAGACGGTACTTTCCAGATCAATGTCCCTGCCGGCGGCATTACTGCCCTGGCTATCCCGGGTGTAAAAATCAGCAGTGCTTTTCAGGACCAGATCCTGAATGTGAAAAAAGATCAGAGAAGTGATTATATCAATATCCCGGAAGGAGATACAAAGGCATTATTGTTTAAACTTGGTGCTTATGCGCAAAAGCTTTTTGTATTTCTTCAGGAAGATGATACCAAATGGAAGAAGGCCCGGTTGGTCTATAAGATCAACGGAAGGAGGGAAAGGAGCATTGATAAAAATGAATACCCATTTGAATTTACAGTGCCTGTTGATCAAGATAAAGCGGTTAGTTTTCACCTGGAATTAACAGATATCAATGGGAAATTGACGAGATCGAAAGAAACGGAATTGGGAAAATAATATTTATTTCCCACAATAGTCTTTTGGATATCAACAGGTTTTCAGGTCGACTCCCTGATGATCAGTTCTGTTTTCAATACTTTTGTCACGGCCTTCCAGTCGCTCACATCCCTGTTGATCTGGTCTATCAACAACTGGGCTGCGGTCATCCCGATCTCTGCTATCGGTTGTGCAACAGTTGTTAAGGAAGGGGCCATCAGTGCTGAAGCATAATCGTTGCTAAAGCCGATAATGGCAATGTCTTCAGGAATTTTTAAACCTCTTTTTTTGATGACCTGAATGGCTTCTATTGCCGTTGGATCGTTTACAGCAAAGATCGCGTCGGGCGGGTTTTCCAGATTTAACAGGTGGTTCACATAAATCTTAACTTTAGAAAGGCCCAGGTCGTAAGAAATGATGAGCTCTTCATCTATTTCTATGTTGTTTTTCTTAAGCGCAGATTTATAGCCATCCAGCCTGCGCTCACTTATTCTCAACGAAACCGGACCCGCAAGATGGGCAATTCTTTTTCTGCCGTTTTTTATTAAATAATCAACGGCATTGTAGGCACCCTCAAAATCATCCACAATTACTTTCGGAACTTTCATTTCATCGCATACACGGTTGAAGAATACGATTGGAATCCCTTTTCTTTCAAAGATCTTTAAATGGTCGTAGTTCTTGGTTTCGCGGGTAATAGATACGATTATGCCATCAACCTGGTTGGCCAACATCACCTTGGTGTTGGCTACTTCAGTTTCGTATGTTTCGTTTGATTGGCTGACAACGGTATTGTAGCCAGCCTGGGTAGCTACTTCCTGCGCGGCTATGATTACCTGTGGAAAATAGGAACTTGAAAACTCGGGAACGATGATGCCTATGGTATTTGTTTTTTTACTGATCAGGCTTATGGCAAGCATGTTCTTCTGATAATCTAGCTTTTTTGCCAGTTCCAATACAGCTTCCCTGGTTTTGAGGCTTACATTGGCATGGCCTGTTAAAACCCTTGATACAGTTGATTTCGACAGGTTAAGTGCCTTGGCAATATCTATAATGGTAACCTGGTGCTTTTTCATCGTTAAAATATCTGGTGTAATGCAATTACAAAATTGATTATTTCCAATATACAACATATTAATTGATTGAGGAAAGGATTTTGGGAATGTTCCCAAATATTGGGACCGTTCCCAAAACAATAACTTTTTTGAAAACTACAAGGTTCTTTTACTGAACCTTATATTTGAATTAACCATTTATAAATCTCACCTGTAAAAAGGTCAAAAACATCAAATTGAAAAAAGCGATATTATTTATCAATCTCCTTCTTCTTGTATCCGCAGCGAAGGGGGCGGTTTTGAATACTGAAATTAAAATGATCAGTCCCGCTGGTCATATTTCAGCCGAAATATCTCAAAGGGATGGACATTTATTTTATACCATAAAGGCCGGTCAGCAGTTATTGATCAATAATGGCACAATGGGGCTGGTGATTGACGATATTGCATACGGGAGCCGTGTTAACAGTCTTTCCGCTTTAGCAAAGCGTACAGTCCGCACAGGAAATAAAGTGTATCATATATACACATTCTTGTTAGAAGAAGCAGGAAGAAAATATAACATCGAATTTCGGCTTTCCAATGAGGGGACTGCCTTTCGGTATATTTTTGATAGTAAAACAGCACAATATGTAGGCAAAGAGCTTACGGCCTTTGTGCTTCCAAAATCGAGGGTATGGTTTTTTGAGCGGAACAGTACCTGGAAGCTGAAAAGTTACGCCGGTTTATGGCAAAATACCACGGCAGATAGCCTGAATACAATATCGGGCCAGGGACCGGTACAGGGAAAACCCTTATTATTCGAACTTCCGGGCAAAAAGTATGCAATGCTTACCGAAGCGGCGCTGTATAATTATAGTGGAATGCGTTTCAAAGCTTTAAACAATAGGGTATTACAGGTTGATTTTACAGAAAAGAACGGATTTAAAGTTACGGGCAGCCTGATTACGCCATGGAGGGTTTTATTGTATGCCACGGACCTGAATACGCTGGTGAATAGTTCGATGATCAATGACCTGAACCCTGAACCAGATATGCAATTGTATGCTGACCAAAGCTATATAAAACCCGGAAGGTCGGTCTGGAGCTGGATCACCAGGGATAAAAACTATATGCAGCCTGAGGAAGAAATGAAATTCATAACAGCCGCCAGCGAACTGAATTTTGAATATACCTTATTGGATGAGGGATGGGAAACAGTATGGCCTGACAAGTGGAAGCAGTTAACTGAAATATGCAGTTTCGCCGCGGATAAAAAGGTGGGGGTATGGGTATGGAAAAACTCAAAAGCACTTAGAGACCCCTTAAAAAGAGATGGCTTTCTGGATAGTGTGCGCAATGCAGGCGCTGTTGGTATAAAAACAGACTTTATGGACAGTGAGGCGAAAGAACTGATCGATTTTGAAATCGGATTTTTAAAAGCCTGTGCAAAAAGAAAACTGATGGTCAATTTCCATGGCTGCCATGCGCCAACCGGAGAAAGTAAAACCTATCCAAATGAAATGACCAGGGAGGGAATCCGTGGGATGGAACTGAATATCATGAAAGAACCCATACCAGCTTGGCACAATGCTGCACTACCTTTTACCAGGCTGGTGCTTGGCCATGGCGATTATACCCCCGGCTTGTTCTCTAATAAGGCCAATACCACCAATACACACCAGTTGGCATTGTTCTATCTGTTTAATTCTCCTTTCCAGTGTATGGCAGAAAATCCTGTAAAGTTATTGGCAGATAGCCGGTTTAAACCTGTTGTTCCCTTGCTGCAGAAACTGCCCGTTACCTGGGATGAGACCATTGCACTTAAATGCAGTGCTATCGGCGAAATTGCGGCCTTTGCAAGAAGGAAAGGAGATATATGGTATATCGCTGCAATTAACGGTTCAGCAAAAAATAAAGAAATCTCTTTTACTGCAGATTTTTTAGAGAAGAAGAAAAAATATAAGGTTATCGCGATAAACGATGCGCCCGATGGCGGGTTTTTGAGAACAACATCAACAATCGGGGCAACCAGTGTCAAAAAAAACGTAATTGGCCCCAATGCCGGATTGGTGATGGAAATCAGTCCCTCAGGTAATTAATTCTGATTATGAAAAAACATATCCTCTCTATCATATTGATTGTATTTTCGCTGACAGCGTTTGGCCAGTCGAATATACAGTCGCTCTCCGGTGCCTGGTCTTTTGCCCTTGATCCTTTAAAGATAGGGGCAGATGAAGGCTGGGCAGCTCCGTCTTTCCCCGATAATAAACTAGACAAGGTTACCGTACCACATTCTTTTTCTGTCGACAAACGATATTTCTTTTATACAGGAGCGGCCTGGTATTTTAAAAAATTCGATGCCAGGGCCATCGGTAATGGTTTTAGGGCATTTATAAAATTTGATGCCGTCTTTTATAGGTGTAAAGTATGGCTGAACGGTAAGGTTGTTGGTGCGCATGAAGGAGGATATACCCCCTTTGAACTCGATGTAAGCACTGCGCTGAAAGAAAAAAATGTATTGTCGGTAATGGTAGATAATTCGTGGGACAAAACGACCATTCCCGGTGCAAGAGCTGTTGATTCCAATTACAATGCTGCTGCTGCGCAGGTATATCCCTGGATAAATTATGGGGGCATTACCAAACCTGTTGAGCTAAAGATAAGACCGGCTGTGTACATCAGCAATATTAAGATCCAGGCCGATCCTGACCTGAAAAAAGGCAGTGCTGTAATCCAGGTCAAAGCATTTATTAAGAATACATCTGCTGCTGATACTACGGTTATACTAAATGCTGATGTTTCTGCCAATAAAGAAAAATTTACGGGCCTGTTTAAACCGGTAAAAATAAATATCGCAGGCAACTCATCCAGGGAGCTGAACCTGCAGGCCAATCTACCTGCAAAGCATGTAAAACTATGGAGCCATGATAGCCCTTCTTTATATGCTTTAGCGCTAAGCGCAGGCAACGATACACTGAAAAGTAATTTCGGCATCAGGAAGATCGAAGTTAAGGGAGCACAGTTGCTGCTTAACGGACAGCCCATTAGAATGGGTGGAGGCAACCGGCCTGCTGACCATCCGGATTTTGGTTCCATTGATCCGGATAGTGTGTTAAAGAAGGACCTGATCCTGATGAAGTCTGCAGGAATGGAACTATCCAGAATTGCACACCATGCCGTTTCTAACGATTTGCTGGATTGGGCCGATGAACATGGCATGCTCATCATCACCGAGGCGGGCAACTGGCAGTTGGCTTCCTCTCAAATGGCAGACCCTTTAATGCGGGGCAAATTTCAGTCGCAGATGCGTGAAATGCTCGAAAGAGACTGGAATCACCCCTCGGTATTTGCCTATTCATTGGGCAATGAGTTTTATTCCCACAAAGCCGAAGGGCAGGCATGGGTGAGGGATATGAGTGCATTTATAAAAAATATCGATCATACCAGGTTAATCACCTTTGCCAGCAATATTGTTTTTAGAGATTATATCAAAAAGCCAACTGATGAAGCTTCTCAATATGTTGATTTTATCAGTGCCAATGTATACGCAAACCATGCCAAATGGATAGCCTATATCCATGAGTTGTATCCTTCAAAACCCATTTATATAAGTGAATTTGGTATGATGCTCACCTCCAATAAGACCGAGAAAGACAGAGAAGTTTATCTAAAAGATGCGATTGAGGCTTTTAGAAAAACGGATTATGTGATCGGTGCTTCCATCTGGTCGTTTAACGATTATCTGAGCCGTTTTCCTTTGTCCAATGCAGATGGATACCGATCCTGGGGAGTGGTTAATGCAAGGCGCGAACCAAGAGGCACATACAGCCTTTTACAAGAGGAATTTGCTCCTGCGCTGATCTCTGTTATCAGTTTTAAGGATAACAGGTTAGTCCTGAATATAAAATCAAGAAGTGATTTCCCTTCTTACAACCTGAAGGGTTATCAGCTAAAAGCGGGTAGCAGAACTGTTCAGGTTAAAACATTGCCGCCCGGAGCTTCGCAGCAGATCAGTATCGATATCGTCCCGGGCGAAAAGCCAGCGTACATAGAACTGATCAAACCGGGCGGCTTTATCATCATGAAAACAAATATTAATAACAGGTAAGAATGAAGTCTTTTTATTATACCAGAGCTTTTGCGCTATTGTTTACTTTAAGCTTTGCAGCTACGTGCGCTAAAGCCGATAACATTGTGCGTTTATCTGGGCTGTTTGGCGATGATATGGTATTGCAGCGACAGAAAGCAATCAGATTTTATGGAACAGCGGCGGCTAAAGCAGTATTCGATATTGAATTTGCAGGAAAAAAACAAAAAGTAAATGCTACCGAAAATGGTAAATGGGAAATTTCTTTTCCAGCGATGCAGGCTGGAGGGCCATATAAACTAAGGGTAACATCCGACAGTTCCTTCACCCTAAAAAATATTCTGATTGGCGATGTATGGGTATGTTCCGGACAATCCAATATGGAATGGGTATTGAGACGGGCCTTTAATGGACCTTATGAATTAAAAAAAGCGAATTATAATGACATACGTTTTTTTACTGTTCCCAAAAATGCGGCTTCCTTTGCAGCAGAAGAAATAAAAAATGCCTCATGGAAAACCTGCACTACAGCTAACGCCTGGGAATTTTCTGCTGTGGCCTATTTTTTTGCAAGAACGCTTAACGAACGTTATAAAATACCTATCGGTATCATACATACTTCATGGGGAGGTACTCCGGCCGAGTCGTGGATCAGTAATGAGGCCATTTCAACCCATCCTGATTTTAAACTAAAAGCTGATAGCCTTTTGCAGGCATTTCAAAACGGATCTACAATAGAAGCACTGCAAAAAAAGGTATACATGGAGCGCAGTTTTCCATACCTGAAAAAGCTACAGGAAAAGGACAAGGGTTATATCGAAGGCTGGAGCAAAACCCAATACAATGATACCGAATGGAAAACGCTTGTTGTTCCGGGAACTTTGGAACAGCAGGGACTTGGAGATTATAAAGGAAGCATATGGCTGCGTAAACATGTTATTATTCCTACAGCTATGGCTGGTCAGGATTTGACCCTGGTCATGGAAAAACTCAATGAACGTGATATTACCTATTTTAATGGCACAGAAGTAGGCAGGGTTTCTGGTTTCGGCGGGAAAAGGGTATACCGCATTCCAAAGGAAATCATCAATAAAGGAGAAAACATCATTAGCATCAGGCTGGAAGCATTTGATCGCCCGGCAGGTTTTGAAGCAAAAGATGCTTCAATCATCAGGCTTGAGCAGATGGTAGAAACAAACGATCCTACTACCATACCACTTGCAGGAGAATGGAAATATGCCCAGGGACTTGCGGCGGCAGAATATCCGGAACAGCCCAAAGCCAGTGTAAATGTATCGGCACTGCCTTCGGTACTGTACAATGGCATGATCGCACCGCTTAAAAAACTGGCCGTGAAGGGTTTTTTATGGTATCAGGGTGAAAATAATGCCGGAAGGGCTTTTCAGTACAGAACTTTGTTCCCGCTTTTAATCAGCGACTGGAGAAAACAGTTTAACCAGGGCGATCTCCCTTTTATTTTTACGCAGCTCTCGGGGTATGGACCAATTACCAGTGAACCTGTAGATCATTTTTGGGCTGAGTTAAGAGAAGCACAAACGCAAACACTTTCGTTGCCAAATACAGGTATGGCAGTAACCATTGATGTGGGTGATCCGTATGATATCCATCCGCTCAACAAACAGGTCGTTGGTAAACGTTTGGCTGCCCAGGCCATGCACATGGTTTATGGCGATCAGGATCAGGCTACATCGCCACTTTATGAGTCTATGCGGCTGAGCGGTGATAGTATCCGCCTCAAATTTAGCCATACAGGTAAAAATCTGATCAGTAAGGGCGGCATGCCTAAAGGTTTTGCCATCGCAGGTGCTGATAAAAAATTTGTATGGGCAAATGCAAAAATTGATGGCGATGAGATCGTGGTATGGCTGTGGAAAGTAAAACCGGTTGCTGTAAGGTACGCCTGGACCGGCAGTCCGGTAGAAAGTAACGGAGCCAATGTTTTTAATACAGAAGGATTTCCCTTGTCGCCATTCAGAACAGACAATTGGAAAAGTATAACAGAAGGAAAGAAATAATACAAGAATATTTTTATGATCACAAATCAAGGAGGCGAAAAGAGGCAGCTGCGATCTAACGAACTCGCGGCAGATCTTGCCATTATAGGCGGCGGGGTATCTGGAACCTGTGCTGCAATTACTGCTGCAAGGCAAGGATTAAAGGTTGTATTGGTGCAGGATAGGCCCGTGCTTGGCGGAAATGCGAGCAGTGAGGTAAGGTTATGGATGCTGGGCGCTACATCACATATGGGAAATAATAACCGTTGGGCCAGGGAAGGTGGTGTTGTGGATGAGCTGATGGTTGAAAATATGTACAGGAACCCCGAAGGAAATCCGTTGATTTTTGATACGGTTTTGCTTGATAAAGTTATTTTAGAGCCAAATATTACCTTATTGCTCAATACCGGGGTATATGATGTAGAGAAATCAGCCGCAGATGAACTGAGTGCCGTAAAAGCCTTTTGCAGTCAGAATTCTACCGAATATATCATACACGCACCACTTTTTTGCGATGCATCAGGAGATGGCATTGTGGCCTTCCTGGCAGGTGCAGCCTTTAGGATGGGAGCAGAGGCCAAAGAAGAATTTGGAGAACAGTTTGCGCCTACAAAAGAATATGGGGAACTGCTTGGCCATAGCCTGTATTTTTACAGTAAGGATACCGGCAAACCCGTAAAGTTTGTAGCCCCGTCCTATGCACTGGATGATATTACAAAAATCCCCAGGTTTAAAAATTTTAATGCCAGGGAGTACGGATGTAAACTTTGGTGGCTGGAGTATGGAGGAAGATTGGATACGGTACATGATACCGAAAAAATAAAATGGGAACTCTGGAAAGTAGCCTATGGTGCATGGAACTATGTAAAAAACTCAGGCAATTTTCCCGAAGCCGAAAACCTTGCGCTAGAATGGGTGGGCACCATACCGGGCAAAAGAGAGAGCCGCCGTTTCGAAGGCGAATACATGATCAAACAACAGGATATCGTTAATCAGCAACTGCATGATGACGCCGTGGCGTTTGGTGGCTGGAGCATAGATCTGCATCCGGCAGATGGGGTGTTCAGCGAGAAACCCGGTTGCAATCAATGGCATAGCAAGGGTATTTATCAGATTCCCTACCGCGCTTTGTACAGCCGCAACATCAGGAATCTTTTTCTGGCTGGTAGGATTATCAGTGCAACACATGTTGCCTTTGGCTCTACCAGGGTTATGGCTACTGCTGCCCATGCGGCACAGGCAGTTGCCATGGCAGCTAAGATCTGTAAAGACAAAAATCTGCTGCCAGCGGAGCTCTATCATAAAGGATTTATACCTGAACTGCAGACTGAATTGCTGCGCAGTGGGCATCACATTCCAGATCTTGCACTAAATGATACACTCGACCTTGTGCGCAGTGCACAAGTTACCGCATCCTCAGAACTTTTGCTGACAGGCCTTCCCGAAAGTGAACTGTTTAAGCCACTCGAGTTTTCTGTTGCGCAGATGATCCCTTTAAAAGCAGGTGCAATCGGGGCTTTTGTTGTTCATGCAGAAGGAGATACTGCAACGGAGCTGGAAGTAGAACTTAGGATCAGCAGTAAAAAGAGCAACCATACGCCAGATTTGACCATAGATAAAATTTCACTGCCAATAAATGTTGGGCGCAATTGCCTGAAAATCAGTTTTGATGCGGTAATGCCTGAAGAAAGCTATGCGTTTCTTACCTTTATGGAGAATCCTGATGTTAAACTGCATTTCTCAACGAAACGGGTTACGGGATTATTATCCGTGTTCAACGCCATTAATAAGGACGTATCCAATTATGGAAAACAAAGTCCGCCAGAGGATATCGGGGTAGATGAGTTTGAATTCTGGTGCCCAAAACGCAGGCCTGAAGGGCACAATATTGCATTTAACTACGAATCTGATATCGATGCTTTTGATGCTGCAAATGTTACCAATGGCGTAGACAGGCCAGTCTCTGCACCAAATGCATGGGTGGCCGACTGGAAAGATAAAAATCCGGCATTAACCATCAGCTGGAAAGAAATCAAAAGAATTAGGCGGATCGAGTTGATGTTTGATACCGATTTTGATCATCCGATGGAATCTGTCCTGATGGGGCACCCGGAAAATGTGATGCCGTTTTGCGTTAGGAATTATGTAATCAAAGACGATAACGGGACCGTTGTTTTTACTAAAACAGGTAATTATCAAACCAGGAACATTATTGAGCTAATTGAGCCTTTAGATACCAGGAGCCTAACGATATATTTGGAACATCCTTCAGATGAGGTACCTGCGGCTTTGTTCTCCGTGCGTTGTTATCAATAATATTAAATAGCAGATAAATTAAATGGGAAAATTAGATTTTGTGGTAATGGCGGTTTTTGCCTTACTTATATTCGGTATCGGACTTACATTTACCCGAGTGGGGAGTAAAAGCGGACAGGCATTTTTCGAAGCGGGAGGAGAAACACCCTGGTGGATCAATGGCTTATCCTTGTTTATCAGCTATTTTTCGGCCGGAACCTTTGTAGTTTGGGGATCTATCGCTTATAAACATGGGCTGGTTGCAAATGCAATACAGTTAACAATGGCCATCAGTGGCTTAATTGTTACCTTTTTTATTGCCGGAAGATGGAAAAAAACAGGGGTTGCAACCGCGGCCGAATACATTGGCAAACGTTTTGGTGCGGCCGAAAAACAGTTTTATACCTATATGACCTTACTGTTGAGCCTGTTTACCACTGCAGCTGTACTGTATCCGGTTGGTAAAATGGTGCATGTAGCAACCCCATACTCACTTGAAACCTGCATTATTGTGATCGGGTTGATCATTGTGGTATATACCGCTGCTGGTGGATTATGGGCGGTTTTAGTAACCGATGTAGTTCAGTTTGTGATACTTACAGCTGCAGTATTGATTGTGATCCCCATAGCTTTTTCCCAGATCGGCGGACCGGCAAACCTTGTGGCGAAAGCGCCACCCCATTTTTTTGAGCCTTTTAACCAGGACTATACCTTTGGGTTTATGCTCGCTTTTATTGTTTATCAGACCTTTTATATCGGCGGAAACTGGTCGTATGTGCAACGTTACACCAGCGTGTCTAACCAGAAAAACTCAAAAAAGGTGGCCGGTATATTTACCATATTGTATTTTGTAAGCCCCTTTATCTGGATGATCCCGCCGATGATCTATCGGGTGATCAATCCAAATCTCCAGGGACTGGAAAGTGAGGATGCATATATGATGTTGATCCAAAAAGTAATGCCGGCAGGTTTAATAGGGCTTGTGCTGGCCGGAATGGTTTCTGCCACATCCAGTAAAGCCAATACAACGATTAATATGGCTTCAACTGTTTTTGCACAAGATATTTATAAAAACCTGCTCAGGCCGAAAGCTTCAGAAAAAGAGGTGATCTGGATGGCCCGTTTCTTTACCTTGGTTTTTGGTGTATTAACAATCGTTGTCGCCATTTGGATTCCAAGTGCCGGGGGAATTGTTGAAGTGGTTTTAAGTACAGCCTCTATTGCGGGAGGAGCATTGTTTGCACCGATCATCTGGACGCTTTTTTCTAAACGTCAAACCGGATTTTCAGTGGTTACCGCCACCGTAGCAGCATTGCTGATCAACCTGTTCTTTAAGGTGATTATGCCCAATATCTGGGGTTTAAAGCTCGATCGTACCATGGAAACCTGCATGGGGATGGGCATTCCAATAGCGGTTCTTTTGTTTTTCGAAATATACTATACTGCAAAGGGGCATATTTCCATTAAGGTAGAAGAAATGGAGCAGGAAAAAGAGCTTACCGCGGTCCGGATTGTAGATCCGGCCCTCCATATTGAGGCCGCAAAACAAAATAAATTCGGGATAGGTGTTATTGCACTTTCAATGGGGATTGTGGGAATAGGCATCGGAATACTTGGATATATCGCAAAAGATTTTTCAATCACCGTTATGGCTGTTGGCGGCCTAATCCTGATATCGGCAGTGTTAATATGGCGGGTAGCCAGTAAAAAGCTGGTTGTTTAATGCAAACAGTACAGAAGTTTGTAAGGGGATGCTTTTTTACGATCAGGAGTAGAACGCTATAAATACATGAAAGCCTGTCCAAAGGCGAGGTAACAACAAAAATATATTACGATGATACGATTCTTTTTAAAGTACAAAGGCAGCAGGTTATTCATTTTTTTGCTTGTTTTTAGTCTTAATGCTTTCAGTCAAACCAATAACAATACCTTACACTTATTTGTAATTGGAAATAGTTTTTCGCAAAATGCAACCACTTTTCTGCCTCAAATGGCCAAAGAAAGGGGTAAAAATTTAATTATTGGTAGGGCAGAACTTGGCGGTCATTCTTTGGAGCAACATTGGGGTTATGCAGAAAAATTTGAAAAGGATTCAACCGATGTTAAAGGAAAGCCATACGGAGGCAAATCGTTGAAAATGTTATTGTCGCAAGGTACCTGGGATGTAGTGACCATTCAACAATATTCATACCTTTCCGGCGATTCATCAAGCTACAATCCCTACGCGAAAAAGCTTGTAGACTATATTAAAAAGCTTCAACCAAATGCAGAAATCGTGATTCATCAAACCTGGGCCTACCGTGCCGATGCAAAGAAATTTGGGAAAGTTGGACCAGGGCAATTGGCTAAAAACCAGTTGGAAATGTGGCAAAAATCTCGTGAAGCATACCACAAACTAGCAAAACAGTTTAATGCCAGGCTTTTACCTGTTGGCGATGCGTTTGAAGAAGTGGCAACCAATAAAAAATATGGCTATAAAAAGGATACAGCTTTCGATTTTGAACATCCCGTTGCATCCAGTTTGCCCGATCAAACTCATTCTATCAATGTTGGCTATTTTTGGAACAAACAAGAATTAGCCTTCGATCCAAACCATGCGAATGATGCGGGGAAATATTTAGGCGGTTTGATTTGGTATGGGATACTTTTTAAGGATTCCCCGAAAAAAATAGGATTTAAACCCGCATCTGTTTCGGATGATTTTAAAAGTTATCTGCTTGAGGTTGCGAATAAGGTTATAAAGGTTTCCAAAAACTGATTGACCTAATTACTAAATGAATAGAATTTCCCTGACCATTTGGCCAGGGAAACGCAATTTAATAAGATACAAGTGTTGTAATGCTTGATGCAGAAAGGTTAATGCCAAAGCTTCCGCCCGAAACCGCGAAACTGTTTGAGCCAAGATTTGTGGTGCTTGTTGTAAAATAGCGGTTGAATCCATTAACCGAAATCCCGGTATAACTAAAAGGCTGATAAGTAACTGCTGTATTTTGGTTTATGATAACAAGTACTAATTTTGTTCCGCTTTTGTATGCGGTAACATAAACACCAGTACTTGGATTTGAAGTACAACTGATTTTGGTATATCCCGGGCGGACATATCTGGCATAATGTGCCATGATGTAACCTAATTTTTGAATATTGCCGCTTTCGCTAATTGGTCCGTAACTCCTTCTGATGTACCACCATACATATGCACTCCATCCTGCATTCATGCAATCATGGATCTCTTTGGCTGCTGTCATTGCATTTGGCCAATCTTCCCCACTTATGCTCGAATTGGTATAATGTTCGGTCATCCACACTGGTTTGCCAATATTTCCCAGGTTATAGGGTGTTTTACCATAAATGTGGCCGCATACAAAACTGGTTTTTGATTTTGCAGTTGCATTGCTGAGATAGGTGTTAATGTAAGCCTGGTTCATTTGGAATGGTTCAGGTGCCATAATCGGTGCGCCGCAATTGCTGCCCTGTGCAGCAACAAAGTCGGCTACTTCCGGAGCTGTAAGCTCCATAGATTCGTAGTTAACCTGATAATCGGGCTCATTCGTGGGGCTAATGGCCGCAAGGCCACCAACTGCACTATTGAACGCACTTAAATGTGCGGCATAGGCAGCATAAGAAGCTGTTTTGATTTTGCCGCCTACTACGCTTCCATTGGTCTTCATCGATGCGGGTGCTGACCATGCTGAGGCGATAGCTGAGCCTCCAAATGACTTGCATGCATCGATAGTTGCTTTTTCAGCAGAAAACTCCATAGAGGAATTTGGAACACGTACGCGGACTATGCTTAAACCGATGCCGTTTGTAGGTGAAAATGCCGTACTTCTTTGAGCACTTGTTAAGTCCCCTGTCCATGCCACAATATTGGCTCCTCCGAACCCTTTTATAGACTGTTGTGCAGTAGAGGCGTTAATTTCGGCAGTACCCTGTACGGCGAGCGCTGCCGCGGTTCCCTCAACGGAGTCTGACCTGAGCGCTGCGGCCGTTTTTTGCGGAATTAATAGTTCTGCTTTGTTGATTTCATTTTTTGAACAGCCGGCAAATAATAGTGCTGCAATGAGCACACGTGAAATTTTGTTTCTCATAAGTAGATTTGGTTAGTAATTTAATTAATCAATTTTAAATAAATCAATTGTTAGCAGATACTTCATATGGTTTTTTTTCTGACACATATGTTGAAAGACCGAGGTGTTGTTGCCCTCCCAAATCAAGAGGATTGGAGTTGCTATATTTGACTAAAGGGATTTAGTTGTCAGATTTGAACAGAAAATTTAAATTTGAATAAATGAGCAACGAGTGTTTGATGATTCCTTTAAGAAAACGGCGATAGATTTATCCAATAGCTGATTGTATATAAAGAGATTGCTGATGAGCTGGACATCAGCCAGAACTCCTGAGTAATGGAAGCAGCGTGCAACAGCATCCAAACAGGTCTCCTCAATTCTTACAGAAGATCAGAAACTGACCAAGAAACTGCAAAGGAGATAAAGGATACCAAATGGAACGCGATATATTAAAATAGCCAATAATGTAGATATTTAATTTATGCCTTGTCCATATGTCATCAAATAACCAATACCAATCTGGGAGTGCTACCCGTTTACGCAGGCTCATTGCCTTGCTTACTGTTTTGCAGACCAAGCGAATTGTAAACGCGACTGATCTTGCAACCCGCTTTAAAGTTAGCACAAGAACTGTTTACAGGGACATCAAGCTATTGGAGGAGGCCGGTGTTCCAGTTTTTACGGAAGAAGGAAAAGGATTTTCGTTGGTAGAGGGTTATAAAGTACCCCCATTGTTGTTTACAGAAAGCGAAGCAGCCGCTGTGATCACCGCTGAAAAACTCGTTGCCGGTAATAACGATGATTCACTGGTTAGAAATTACCGCAATGCGGCAGACAAGGTAAAAGCTGTACTTCGTTATGCGGAAAAAGAGAAAATGAATCTCCTCTCTGAACGTGTAAAAGTGTATGTTAATAACGATGAGAAGCCATCGAGCAGTCATTTGGCAGCGTTGCAACAGGCATTAACCGATTATAAGCTCATTAAAATCCAATACTGTGCTTTAAAAGAAAACGAAATTACCGAGCGTGTGGTTGAACCTTTTGCTTTGTTTTATGCAGCAAACAAGTGGTTGTTACTTGCCTTTTGCCGGTTGCGGAAGGATTACCGTTTTTTTAGGGTTGATCGGTTCCAGTCCTTTCATGTCCTTAACGAAAGATTTGAGCCGCATAAAATGACGATTTCCCAATACCTTAACACACTGACAGAAGAAACCATACATCCCACCGGTTAATAAAAAAATCCGAAGTTGAAAGCACCTATGACAGATAGTTGTCACAGTAGCTTGTAGTTTTGATCTATTACGAAATTTAACCTATAGCATTATGAACATCATCTCTGGAGGAACAGGGCAGATCGGATCTGCCTTAGCTAATGCCTTGCTTAAAAGTGGCGAGGCGGTAACCATTATTTCCCGAAGCTCGAAGTCTGCAGCTGATTGGCAAGCTAAAGGAGCAAAATTTGCAGTTGCAGATATTTATGACACCGAAGGTTTGCACAGGATCTTTCAAACTGGAAAAAACATTTTTGTATTGAATCCGCCTGCTGATCCGTTGACGGACACAGACCTTCAGGAAAGGAAAACGGTCGCTTCCTTAGTGGAGGCCTTAAAAGGAACGCAGGCAGAAAAGATAGTTGTTGCCTCAACGCTAGGGGCACAGCCTGGCAGCAGGATTGGTGATCTCAATACGTTATATGACCTGGAACAAGGGATAGGGACGCTCGGATACCCTTATCAGATCATCAGATCCGCTTATTACATGAGCAACTGGGCGTCATCGTTGCCGATCATAAAAGAAACCGGTGAACTCATTTCGTTCTTTCCGAAAGCGCTTAAGATACCGATGGTCGCGCCTCGGGACATCGGAGAATTGGCGGCAAAGTTTATGACAACCAAGAACGGAACGGAGTTGAATGCCATAGTAGGCCCGGAACTTTATTCACCACAGGATGTGGCGGACGCGTTTTCAAGTGCACTGGGCCAGAAGGTAAGTGTAAAGGTAATTCCGGAGCAGCAGTGGACCGATGCTTTTAAATCAGCGGGATTTTCTGATGAGGCAGCCGCGTCTTACGCGGCTATGACCGAAATAGCAGCTAATCATATCGAGGTACCGAAGAACGCTGTAAGGGCAGAAATTACGCTACAGCAGTATATCGATGGCCTGGTAAAAGAATATGATTAACAGTGGTTTTAATGGAAAAACCTTATGCTGAGAAAATATCTGTTACAACATTTCATTAATTGGACTGTTTAATAAGCGGTAGCGTAAGAAAAACGTTTCGCTACATAGTATGCATTCAGGTTTTCGGTGATCAGATCGGTAATATATTTGACCACCTCCCGAATGTTCCTGTCGTGTGGATACATCTTGGATGTGTGGATTTTTAGGGGTTTTGCTAACCTGCTTTAATCATACACAGGGTTTTCATAGCGTTGTAAAATATTTATCTGGTTTCTTTCTTAAACGCGTAATAACATGAAAATGCCACACGGTAATGCGTTTTCCTTATTGATCAGAAGTTTGTTGGGTGTTTGATCAACGTTGCAGGAACATTAAGGCATCAGCCTGATTTCAAACTGTGTGTCGTTTACCTTTATGGTTTTTAACGAAAATTCAAAACCATGGTTCAACAAGATCTCACGTACGAGTGTAAGGCCAATTCCCTGACCATCTTTTTTGGTGCTAAAAAACGGACTGAACAGCTGTTCAGTATCCTGCAGAGAAATGCCCTTCCCGGTGTCAGAAATTATTAAAGTCTTTTGCGATTGATCTAAGGCAAGTTTTACTGTACCTGTTTCACCGATGGCTTCAATTGCATTTTTAACAATATTGATCAATGCCTGCTCCATCTGTTCTGCATCAGCAAAAATAAAATAAGGGTCGTCATTAACATCAGTCTTAATGATGATATTTTTTTCGTTTGCAGGATAAAACATTAACTCAGCTACCGATCTGAGAAGTGCCACAAGGTCTATTTTCTTTCGGTTTGCTTCCGGCAGTTTAACCAGATCTGCAAAGTTACGCATAAAACCATTTAGGTTCTGGTTACGGTCTACCGCTACCTTCATCGCATTTCTGAGTTGAAGATCGTCATCTTTTAACCAAAGGTGCTGTTGTGATAATGCGGTGTTGATAATGGAATTTACCGGTCCGATGGTGTTGTTTACTTCGTGTGCCATCATCCTGATCACTTTAGTGTAAACACCTTTTTCTGCAGCAAAAATCTCGGCGGTTACTTCTTCCATCATAATAAAAACACGTTCAAAACCGCGGTCTATAAATCTCGATTTCTGTATTTTGTAGGTATGCAGCCCATTTGCGCGTAATATTTTAGCACTTCCTGTTTTAAGCCCATAGAACTGGTTTTCGAGCAGGTTCGGATTGTCGGCTAAAATTTCGGTTGCCTTTGGGTTAATCTGCTTAATCTGTCCGTCGTAATCCAAAATAATAATTCCTGTTGGAGAAGTTTGTACCAGCTTTTCGAGAAAAAAATGCTGTTCCTGCTGTTTGGTGCGTTCTGTTCTCAATTCGTCGATCATCCGGTTGTACACATCCACCAGCTCATCAACTTCTTTTTTACCGGTTAAAAGAAATTTAACATTGAAATCTTTATCCTTTATCGCCGAAATGCCCTGTCTTAAATAGGTGAGGGGTGCAATTAGCTGTTTATACAAACTGAGTGAGATAATTATGGAAATGATAATAAAAACCTCTGTAAGCAGGAAAATGAGTTTATTTTCTTTGAAGATGAAATAACTCATCACCAGGCAGGTAAGGTGGATTATCACTCAGAAAAGGATATACTTAGTCTTCAGTTTCATTAAATGGAATTTGATATTTTTCTAACCTGCGGTATAAGGCATTTCTGGTAATACCCAAAGATGCTGCGGCCTTTGTAATCCTGTTTTTATGAAAATTCATCGCCTGTTTAACCATTTCTGCCTCCATTTGATCTAAAGTCATGGTACCCACACCAGGTAATTTTACTTTTTCATTTTTCTGTGGCGATAAATTTAACTGCGACCGGAAATCGTCGATACCCAATTCGCTTTTACTGCTGATTAAAACAGTACGTTCTACCAGGTTTTTTAACTGCCTGATGTTGCCGGGCAAGGGCAGTTGCTGCAGCCAGCGTATGGCCTGTGGCGAAACAGATAAATCAGGGCGGTTATAAATCTCTTTCATGTTATTGATGAAGAAATTAACAAGAAGAGGAATGTCTGATGGACGCTCTCTTAAGGCAGGTAGATGAATGGTGATTAAGTTTATCCGGTATAATAAATCTTCCCTGAAGAGGCCAGAAGCTACCATTTCGTTCAGGTTTTTATTGGTGGCACAAACCACCCGGGTATCAACGGTTTTGGTACGGCTGCTTCCCAAAACCTCGTAGGTACGGTCTTGCAGTACCCTTAAAAGTTTAACCTGACTTGAAGCTTCCAGATCGCCGATTTCATCTAAAAATATGGTGCCTTTATTGGCCATTTCAAATCGGCCTGTTCTATCGAAACGGGCATCAGTAAAGGCACCACGAACATGACCAAACATTTCACTTTCAAATAAAGAAGAGGAAATACCGCCCAGGTTAACCTTTACAAATGGCTTGTTTATGCGGTTACTGTTCTCGTGGACGGCTTCGGCAATCAATTCTTTGCCCGTTCCGCTTTCGCCAGTAATCAATACAGAGGCATTGGTTGAGGCCACACGGCCGATGGTTTCGAGAATTGCTAACAAACCCGGATCTTCGCCGATAATCTGTTTAAAATGGTACTTTTTATCTAGCTCTTTTCTGCTTCTGGATTTTGCTTTTTTACCGTTTAATTGTAGTAAAGTATCAACTGACTGCAGTACGTAATCATTGTTCCAGGGTTTATTGATAAAATCGTTGGCGCCGAGTTTCATGCCCTCTACCGCTAATTCGATACTGGCCCAGCCTGTGATCAGAATAATAGGTAAAGCGGCATCCGAGGCTCTTATTTTTTTGAGCAGTTGCATACCTTCTTTTCCTGAAGTATCAATAGAAAAATTGAGATCCAGGATAACAAGTTCAGGCTTTTGGGTTTTAAAAACCTCAAAAGCCTGAGCAGGACTAACTGCAGTAATAATTTCATTTCCAGTGCTCTTTAAAAGAAGTGAAAGTGAAGTCCGGACCGCTATATCGTCATCAACAATTAATATCATAAGGCGAAGTTAAGATAAGTATTATTCTTCATGCAATGCAATAGCAGGATGGATGCCAGCTGCCTGTTTGCCGGGATACAACGAGCAGAATAAAACCAATAGGTAAATAAACAATACCGATAGCAACATCGAAACTAGGTAAACGCTTGCCGGAATATTAAAAACGCTTAGCAATGGAAATTGAACGGCAAAGAAACAGCCTACAATTAACGATATGGTAGCCAATATCAAAGCTTCCAGCACCAGTTGATAAGAAACTGAGCGGCCACTCGCGCCAATGGCCATGCGTAAACCGATTTCTCCCTTTCGTTTATTGATATTGTACCACAGTACGCCAAATAAACCCAGTGCTACATTAATGATAAGAAAAGTAGCAATGATGATAAAAATTACCATTGGGGTAATGGTCTGTTTATTTCTCGAATCACGCATTTCATCCACATGTTGTATTTCAACGGCACCATGTGTAGCGGTTGCCATAAATTTATAAAGCCCGCTCTCAAATGTTGCATCGGCATTCGGTCGTACTTTTATCAAAAGTGTGCCCGTCCATCTTAAATAACCCGTATCTAACCGGCTAAACATCGCATTGTTTCCTGGCTGGAAATCGCCATTGGCTTTAATATCAGCCACGACACCAATAACTTTTAACTTGTTTTTATCATCGAAATCTCCAATCAGTTTGCCTGCAGCTTTTTGGCTGCCGAACATCTCATTTTTCAATGTTTCATTGATAATTACGCCTTTATCTTTAGCAACAGCATCTTCAGGTAAAAACCATCTTCCTTCCAGCAGCGGAACATTCCATACTTTTTGGTAATCATCGCCTACCATGAAGTTGCTCACACGATCGTATTTTCGCCTGTTATGCGTTAAACCTGTGCTCATAAAACTATCAGAATAGGGGTAGTTGGAACTGGAGAATGTTATATTTTCAATCTGCGGCATGGACTTTAATGATTTTGTAAGGTTATCATAAAAAATAACCAGCGAATCGCGGTCTTTTGGAAGCTGACCATTGCTATAGGAAACCGACCAAACACCTTTGTAATCGAAACCAAGTGGTTTGCTGTAGTTTTGATAATAATAGGTGAGGTAAGAAAAAACAGCAAATATCACGAGAAAAGAAATCAGGATTTCGGAAAGAAAGAGAAAGTTCTGTTTCCTTTTGTTCCATATTAATTTAAATAAGTGTCTAAACATCATAATATCTTTTAATTTAGGCTTTAAGTGCTTTAACTACATTCATTTTAGACATTCTCCAGGCCGGGTAAACGCCAGAAATTAAGCCGAAAAACAAACAGGCAAGAAAACTATAACACAGTACAGCGAAATTCATGGTGAGGTTTATATTAGATATGAAATTTGTTCCATTGATGAGTGCGATCACAACGAGTGAAAGAATTAAGCCAATAAATCCACCAAGAAAGGTAAGGATCATGTTCTCTACAATAAATTGATAAACCAATGTTTTTGAAGAGGCTCCAAATGCTTTACGGACACCGATTTCTGATGAACGTTCCATAATCCTGGTGATGTTGATGTTAACCAGATTGATGGTGGGCAGTAACAGGAACAACAGTACAAACCCGCTGGCCAGAATAATCACTTTTGTAACTGCACCATTTGTAGAATCGCCTCCGATTCTTCTGCTAATACTGGTAAAAAACGGATCGGCATTACAGTACAGTTTATCAAAATCTTTGGGAATTGGCACTTTCTTTATCATCTGGTCAAATTCCTTTTTCAGGTCAGGTATATCCGCTTTACTTTTTGCCAGCAGCACTGCATTATAGCCGCCCATTATATTTTGATTGTCGCGGTTATCTTTCGAAATGGTATAGGGTAAAAACATATCGCCGCTAAAATTGCGGACCGTTTCTGATACGTTTTTAACCACTCCGATTACCCTGTAGTTGATATTGTCAGCAGAAATATACTTGCCCACAACCGATTTTTCATCACCAAAATAATCCTTTTTGGTTTGTTCAGTAATAACGGCCACCAGTTCTGCATTGTCTATTTCCTTTTGTGCAAATGCTTTTCCTTCCAGAAATTTATATTCGAGCACATTCCAATAATCTGCATTGGTGTATTGGTAGTTTATCACAAGTTTTTTATTGTTTACGTAAGCATTTGATGCTTTAGCGCTGGAGGTAAACCCCATTTTCTGTAGGTTTTTCAAGGTAGAGACATAGCGTTCCAAAAAATATACTGAAACATTGCTGCTGTTCATCCAGCCCTCTTTGGAGGCTTTGATTTCAATTCTTTCTATATATAAAGAACGGTCCCTTTTATAATCGGGGTAATCCGGGCTGATCATTTTATCAACAAGCGCAGTCACCACCATTAAAATGGTGAGGGTAAAGCTGATCCCGAACAGGCTGATGAAGGTGAAGAACTTTCTCCGCTTCAATACAGCTATGGCTATTTTAAAGTAGTTTTTTAGCATAATAAGGGCTTATTGAACTTGTGAACCATCAAATAACCGTACCAGGCGGTGTGTTTTATGCGCCATATTTTCATCGTGTGTAACCATTACAATGGTAGTGCCTTCATTTTTATTCAGGTTGATAAGGATGTCCATAATCTCATTTCCCATTGCACTGTCCAGGTTTCCGGTAGGCTCATCGGCCAGAATAATCTGCGGATTGCCAACAATTGCCCTTGCAATGGCTACACGTTGCCGCTGACCGCCAGAAAGCTGGGTAGGAAAATGTTTCAGGCGGTTGCTCAGTCCAACTTTTTCCAGGGCCGCAGTAGCGAGCATTTTACGGTCTTTGGCAGATGAACTGCGGTATAATAAGGGAAGTTCTACATTATCTAAAACCCTCAGATCGTTAATGAGGTGATAACTCTGAAAAATAAAACCCAGTTTCTGGTTTCTGAATTGTGCCAGTTTTTGATCGGAGAACCGGCTGATATCCTGTTCATCGATTTTAATGTTCCCTTTAGATGGTTCGTCCAGTAAACCCATAATATTAAGCAGTGTACTTTTACCACAGCCCGACGGACCCATAATGGAAAGGAATTCACCTTTTGCAATATCAAGGCTGATCCCGTTGATGGCGAGTGTTTCTACCGTATCAGTACGGTAAACCTTTTCAATGTTTTGTAAGCGTATCATAATGTATAATTAGTAATTAAGATTTATTAATAGGTGATTTTTCTGTTTTTTTCGAAATCGTATAGCGATAGGTAACGGAGTTGATAATAGGCGCCCCAGAAATCACGCAGAGAGGAAACATAATCCCGTTTTGCCCTGTCATTTTCCTGAAAGGCTATACTCAGGTCCGTGATGCTTAAATTCCCCAATACATAGCGTTCACTTGCTATTTTATATTTTTCGGCGGCAATTTTTTCTGCTTCATCTGTCAACAGGATCTGTTCTTTCATCATATTAAAAAGCGTTACCTGTGTTACAATCTGTTGTTTAAAAGTTTGTTTGTCCTGCTCAACAGCATAAGTGGTAAACTGTTCGTTGGCCTGGGCCGTCTTGGTACGCGATTTCGATCTTCCCCAATCCATCACAGGGATAGAAAGCTGTAGCTCCACCGATTGCTGGTTTTTTGGCGAACGGTAAATGTCAAAAGCGCTGTTGGCTGCGTTGGAGAATCCCAGATTGGCCCTCAACGTGGCGGTTAGGCCATTTTCACCTTTAGCTTTTGCTACATCTCTTTTTGCCTCGGCCAAACGGCGTATAAATGCAATGGCTTCGGAGCGGTTTTCGAAAGCTTCGGACAACACTTTTTCAGCAACCACTGTCATTTGTGCTACCACCGAAGGCATATCGAGTTTAATCCTGTCGTTACCTTCAATGCCGGCATAACTCCGTAAGTTCAATGTTGCAATTTCTACATCACGTTTGGCCGTTCCTACCGCTTTCTGTGCGTTCAAAACCTCCAGTTGAAGCTGTAAAATTTCGTTTTTGGAAATTTTGCCAAGTTCATATTTGGTACCGGCAATGGTTAAAATGCGTTTGGTATTGGTATAGTTTAAATCGGCAATGTTTAGGTTTACCTGTGCCAGCAATAAATCAAAAAAATACTCGGTCACCGTAATAGAGATCTTTTCCTGCGTTTCTATAAAAACCTGCTTGCTTTCATTAAATTTTAATGGTTCTATTTTCTTGTCCCACTTTAAACGGTTAAATTGAAGCAGTGGCTGTGTGTAGCCGATTCCGTAGGGGATTCCGTTATAGAGCACACTATTCCTGTCGAAATCATCAAAACGCTGTAACTGTGTGGTGCCATAAACGGTTCCGCCAGTGGCAGCTATACTCTGGGTGAAATTTAGGGTTAACGATGAGTTATCATAATGTACAGGCTGAAAAAGGATGGTTCCGTTTGGCTGTTGCACCTGCGTGTAGGTTTTAGTGTATCCCGGTAAAATTCCCTCCAGCGCCAGTTGAGGCTGGTAATTGGACTTAAACGTGCGCCATTCCCAGTATTTGGTTTCTTTAACTGTTATGGCCTGTTTGGCGGCAATAGAATTGGCTTTCGCCATTTCTACCACCTGTTGGAGCGTTAACCGAAGGGTATCTGACTTTTGAAGGGAAAAGCCTTTAAAACTAAATGTTGCCAGCAAAGCCATTAGTAAAAATTTCATTTTCATCATCCTAATTACTGATGGTAATCGTTTTCGTGTGCTTATAATCGCTCATGTCTGAAGTAATTACCTCATCGCCCGCTTTTAACCCGCTCAAAATTTCTACATAATCAAAATTGCTCAGGCCGGTTTTAACAGACCGGCGTTCGGCAACTCCATTTTTAAGCACAAAAACATCCTGAAGGTTCGACCCGTTAAACGCGGGGCCGTTGGCCAGCCGCAAAACACCGTTCCTGGTGGCGGTAACCAAAAAAACATCAACTTTTTGGTTTGGCCGGAGTTCTTTGCTGTCTTTTTGGTTCAATTGGATTTCGAAAGAAACAATAGCATTGTTTACCGAGGGCGATATATTCACCACCGAACCACGTAGCTGCGTATTGCCGATGCGGATAATAGCGGTCATGTTGTTGTGGATTTTGTCAAGCAGGTTATCAGACATGCTTCCGGCAACCTTAAACCCACTTAAATCGGCAATCCTCACCAATGCATCACCCTCATGCACGCTGGCACCAATGTTTTTGTTTACCCAGGTAATTACACCGGGTCGGGTGGCCGCTACATCAGCCAGATCGAGTTTGCGTTTTAAGGCATCCAGATCTTTCCTTTGGATGGCCAGCGAAATTTCTGCTTCCCTGATTTCAATTTTCATGGTCTGCTGTTTGCTCCTGATCTCGTTTTCCAGCTGGAGTTTTTCCAGTTCGGCCACTTTCAGGTTCAGTTCTGCAGCTTCAACATCTTCTTTGGTTCCGCCACCGGCCTTCAATAACCTTTTTGCGGAAGAAACGGCATCGCGAAGGTTGCTGATCCGCAATTGTTTAATGTTATTGTTCGATCTGATATCGTAAAAACTTTTCTCCAGGTCGAGTTTCAGTTTACGGATCTCGTTTTCTTTTGATTCCATTTGAAACTGGAGTTTGCCATAATCGGTTTCGCTCACTGATTTATCGAGTGAAAGGATCGATTGCCCTTTTTTTACCTTGTTACCGGCATCCATCAGCACCTTTTTTATCGATGCGTTAATAGGACTGGTTAAAACCTCTTCAAATTCAGGAAGTACCTCACCGGTAGCATTAACCGTATTTTCGATGATGCCGGTTTGTACTTTAGCTGTGGTAAAATCGGACAGGGTTAAAGATGGTTTGAAAAAGAACCTGACACACCAGATGGCAGTTGCCAGTGTAGTGATAACAATAAAAATAATGAGGTAGGTTTTTCTCTTCCTTTTCGAAGAAACTTCTTCTTCTATAAGTTTGTCCATTTAAAATAATTTACACCTGGCTTTACAATAGCGGTGCCATTGTTAAAAAGTTGTTAATCAGGTTTTTGTGTTTATTATGGAAATTAAAAATGCCCGATATCGAACATTTTGTTTGTAAGCGAACGTAAGGAAGGAGTAGTTTTCAATATTGTAAGCAACCTTTAAATATTTAAGGTGTCTTTTGTTGTAATTTAGTATCCTTTTTTATTTTACACCTATGAAAAAGTTTTTTCTGCTCTTCGGTACTGCACTCTTCTCTACCTTTTTAATGGCTCAAAATTTTAAAAAGCAAGCTAAATCGGTTGATAGCCTTTTCGGGCAGTATGTCGCTGGCAAAAATTCGGGAATCAGTGTAATGGTGATCAGTAATGGGCGAAAACTTTATAACCGGTCTTTCGGATATGCTGATATCGGTAATTTGAGAAAAGCCAATTCATCTACCAATTACCGGATTGCCTCTGTAACTAAATCCTTTACGGCAATGGCCTTACTGATGTTACGCGACCAAGGTAAGTTAAGTCTCGATGATAAGCTCAGCAGTTTTTTTCCCAGCTTGCCTGCCTTTGCCAGTAAGATTACGGTCAAACAGTTGATTAACCATACTTCCGGATTAATGGGCTATGGAGATGCTCGAACTAAAGAGCCGCTAAAAGATATAGATGTGCTGCACCTTGTAGAAAAGCAGGATAGCACCAGGTTTGCCCCAGGTTCAAGGTTTTCTTATAGTAATTCTGCTTACGTGCTTTTGGGCCTCATCGTAAAACAGGTATCTGGATTGATGCTTGATGAATTTGTGCGCAAACATATTTTTCTTCCACTAAAGATGAAGGGTTCGACTTTTAATAATTTAGCGGGAAAGATTCCAAATCGGGCTTATGGCTATAACCTTAGGGATGGCAAATTGCTGCTGGAAGACCAAAGCAATGCGAGCTATCTTCTGGGTGATGGTGGGATTTATTCCTCGATAAATGATTTTTATTTCTGGGACCAGGCACTTTACACCGATAAACTGGTAAAAAGACAGACCCTGGAGGAAATCTTTAGGCCAAGTTCGCAGGAGGCACCGGGCATACACTATGGCTACGGTTGGTATATTGAAGAACGCTATGGCACTCGACGAATTTTCCATAGTGGAGGAACGACAGGTTTTTCATCCTATTATGTAAGATATCCAGAGAAAAAATTCTCAATTGCTGTTTTTGCTAATCAGGATGAAGGACTTGCCCTTGAACCGATTGTGAACGCGATTGAACGTATTTACCTCTTAGGTGAAAATTCGGAATAAAATTGGATTGGTCGACAACCAACCCACAAAATCAAAATTTTAATGATTCTTTCTTTCTCAACTCCATCTATTAATACTAATCGCGCTAGCTAATTGGCTTTTGCAAATTTTCTATCTTTTAGTATTCATCTTTTTGTTCTCAAATATTTCTTTAATAAATCCGCCTTAACAATCAAATTCGGGTATTGTAGTGAAGAGATGACGGATTGCTTGCAGGGAAATGAGTTTATTTTTAAATCTTCCGTTTCATCAATCTTCTTTTCCTGAAGCCCTCGATTTGTTAACATAACATGCAGAAAGAGGTCTGAAATTTCGGCTAAAAATTGATTTTGTACAAAACTGAACCATTTCCGTACAAAACCGAACCCTTCAAGTAGGCAGTTTAGCTAGTTTTGGAGTCACCAAATACGACAGCTACAAATTATTATGAGATCGATAGGCGAGCATTTTCGCATACTGTTGGAAATTCTCCAATACCACAAACAGCATACAATTAAACCACTGCCCGGTCACGAGAAATCAACAATTAAATAACAGGTATAACTGATGAAACAAAAAATATTACGCTTATTCCTTTTAACGTTCCTAACTATCCCTGCAATCGCCCAGAAGAGGCTTAGTGTTACTTCGCCCGATGGGAGGTTGCAAGTGGGTGTTCTCCTTACTGATACTATTGGCTATCAGCTGCTTCACGATGGTAAACTGATACTGAGTGCTAACGCCATCGCTATGAAACTGGGTGATGGAAACGCCTTTGGGATCAAATCCCAATTGAAGCAGGCCAAAACCATGCTTGTTAAAGAAAAAATTGACGCGCACTTTTACAAAAGAAGCCGGATAAATGACGAATATTCTGAATTAACACTTGATTTTAAACAAGATTTCAAACTGATTTTTCGGGTTTACAACGATGGAATGGCCTATCGTTTTGTATCCAATGGTAAAAAGGATTTCATCGTAAATGAAGAGCTGGCATCGTTCCGATTTCCTAAAGATTACAAAGCCTACATTCCATATGTAAAAACAAAGGAGAAGACGCTCGAAAGACAATATTTCAACTCGTTTGAAAACACATACGACTACACAGTTCTAAGTGAAATGAACAGGAACAAACTGGCTTTTTCTCCGCTGGTGGTAGAACTTGATGGCGGGAAGAAAGTATGTCTGGCGGAGGCAGATCTGCAAAGCTATCCTGGTATGTATCTCTATAATCCTGACGGCAATACAACCCTGGAAGCAAATTTTGCACCTTATCCGAAGTCTACACAGCAAGGTGGCCATAACCAACTGCAACAAATGGTAACCTCACGCCAGTCTTATCTGGCTAAAAGCAAGGCCGAAACAAAATTTCCCTGGCGTATTGCCATCTTAACCACAACTGATAAAGCATTGGCCGACAATGATATGGTTTATAAACTGGCTGAACCCAACAGGGTAAAAGATGTTTCATGGATAAAACCAGGAAAAGTGGCTTGGGAATGGTGGAACAACTGGGGGCTAAGCAAGGTAGACTTTGTTACGGGCGTAAATAACCAAACCTATAAAGCCTATATCGATTTTGCATCCAAAAACGGAATTGAATATGTTATTCTCGACGAAGGCTGGGCGGTAAACCTGAAAGCCAGTTTATTCGAGGTCGTACCCGAAATTAACCTGAAGGAGCTTGTTGCCTATGGAAAATCTAAAAATGTAGACCTGATTCTTTGGGCCGGATACTACGCTTTTGAGCGAGACCTGGAAAAGGTCTGTAAACATTATTCGCAATTGGGAATAAAAGGTTTCAAGATCGATTTTATGGATCGAGATGATCAGGAGATGGTCGATTTTCATTACCGCGCGGCAGAAATAGCTGCCAAATATAAACTGCTTGTTGATTTTCATGGCACCTATAAACCAACAGGTCTGAACCGCACTTTTCCAAATGTAATCAACTACGAAGCGGTGAACGGCCTTGAGCAAATGAAATGGACAGGGCCTGAAATGGATATGGTTACCTATGATGTTACCATGCCCTTTATCAGAATGGTTGCAGGGCCTGTTGATTATACCCAGGGTGCCATGCGTAATGCAACCAGGCGTAGCCACAGGGGAATAAATGATGAACCGATGAGCCAGGGAACCCGCTGTAGGCAGCTGGCCGAATATGTGGTATTTGAATCGCCTTTGAATATGCTTTGCGATAGCCCCGATAATTATGAAAGGGAACAGGAATGCACTGACTTCATCAGCGCAATCCCCACAGTATGGGACAATACTATCGTGCTTAATGGTGAGATTGGACAATATATTACTACTGCACGCAAAAAGGGCCAGACCTGGTATTTAGGATCGTTAACCAATTGGGATGCCCGCAAGCTTGAACTGGATCTCAGTTTCCTTGATACAGGAGATTATGTAGCAGAGATTTATCGCGATGGCATAAACGCCAATAAAATCGCATCCGATTATAGAAAAGAGCAAATCAGTATTCCTGCCAATCGCAAACTATCCATTACCATGGCCCAGGGCGGAGGTTTCGCTATGAAAATCGTTAAAAAGTAACCAATAATTTTATGAAGCTATCCAAAACCATTTTTTTATTGCTGATACTGCTGTGTTGCTTGCTGTCGAACACTTTTGCGCAGGACATTCTAGTCAATGTATATGGAAGAAAAGCGCAGTCTCTTAATGGAAAATGGGATGCCATTATAGATCAATATGATCAGGGGAGAAAGAACAAAATTTACCTGAACAAAAAACCTGTAGGTAAAACAGATTTTTATGAATATTCCTTTAATGGCAGTTTAAAACTAAATGTACCATCTGATTGGAATAGCCAGTTGCCTGAACTGAAATACTATGAAGGTACGGTTTGGTATGCAAAACATTTTGATGTACCCAAAGAGCCGAATGGACGCTTGTTTATTTATTTTGCTGCGGTAAGTTATCGCTGTAAGGTATACCTCAATGGAAAAGAAATTGCTGAACATGAAGGTGGTTTTACACCTTTTCAGGTGGAGATAACGGACTTGGTCAACAACAAGGATAATTTTTTGGCCCTGGAGGTAAATAATACCCGGACCACTGATGCCATTCCTGCAAAATCGTTCGATTGGTGGAATTATGGAGGCATTACCCGTGATGTAATGTTGGTATCAACGCCGAAAATTTACATCCATGATTATTTTATTCAGCTGGATAAACACAGTAACAATCAAATCAGTGCCGTGGTTAAAATTACTGGTAGCCAGGCAAATGTAGCGGTAACAGTCGAAATTCCTGAGTTGAAAATTAAACAAAAGCTGGTTACAGATCAGCAGGGAATCGCCAGGGCTACAATCAACAATATAAAACAGTTGCAGCGCTGGTCGCCTGAATCGCCCAAGCTTTATAGCGTACGCGTATCAACTGCCGAAGATGTGGTAAATGAAATGATCGGTTTTAGAAACCTCGCTGTAAAAGGAACCGAGATTTACCTCAATGATAAACCGGTTTTTTTAAAATCTATCAGCTTTCACGAAGAGATTCCACAGCGCAAAGGTCGCGCTTTTTCTGAGGCCGATGCCATGATGCTTTTGTCTGAAGCGAAGGCATTGGGTTGTAACATGATCCGTTTGGCACATTATCCTCAAAATGAATATACGGTACGTGCGGCCGAAAAAATGGGCTTTTTATTGTGGGAAGAGACACCAATCTGGCAGGGAATTGATTTTGAAAATCAGGAAACCAGAAAAAAGGCCGGAAACATGATAAAGGAAATGGTGATGCGGGATAAAAACAGATGTGCCCTCTCATTTTGGGGCATGGCAAATGAAACCCAACCCTCAAAAGCCAGAAATGAATTCTTGAAGTACCTGATCAAATGTTCGAAGGAGATTGATAGCACCCGATTAATCACAGCCGCATTCGATTTAGTAAAGTTTGATCGCAACAGGCAATGTTTTGTTATGGATGATCCTTTCATTAAAGAGATAGATGTTGTAGCCATTAATAAATACATGGGCTGGTATCACCCCTGGCCGGTTACACCCGATAAAGCCATTTGGGATGTAGCCAGAAACCAGCCTTTAATAATCTCCGAATTTGGCGCAGAAGCCTTGTACGGAAAAACCGGAGATGCCGATGTAGCGAGCTCATGGAGTGAAGATTATCAGGCCCAACTTTATAAAGACAACCTGGAGATGTTTAAACATATTCCAAACCTACGTGGAATTTCTCCCTGGGTATTGTTCGATTTTCGATCACCTTTCCGTTTTCATCCTACTTACCAGGATGGCTGGAATAGAAAGGGTCTTGTTTCAGATCAGGGATTCCGCAAAAAAGCCTGGTATATCATAGCAGATTATTACAAAAACATCAAGTAAACATTTATATGAGAAGATATATTTTAAGCATTCAGAATTGCTTAAAGCAGGGAAATGTGCACCTGAGTAAGCAACCCGTATTTCGCTAAAATTATCATAGCAAATGCCCTTTAGTGCCTCCTTTGTACAAAAGTAAACCATTTCCGTACAAAAACGAACCCTCTGGAATGGGCTTTAGCGGTAGTTTTGTATTAACCAGATATCACAACCAAATAATATGAGCATTCAACAGATCATTGATTTCAGGTCAGCTGTCATTTCCGAGAAGTGTGAGCAAAACATCAAAGTTACAAGCAAACCATCGGGCCCATGATAGACATTCAATCTCTTTAAGCTCATGCCTACTGAGCAGCAGAAAAATAATAATTCGAATACTAACCATATATAATTCTACATGATAAAAAAAATACAAATCAGGCTCCAGGGCCACATTATAATGCTTGTGCTGCTTTTATTGATGATAAACATCGGTTATGCTCAGGACCTGAAAAAAGTTACCGGTAAAGTTACCGATGATAAAGGCGAGGTACTCGTTGGGGTTTCCGTAAAGGTTAAAGGAAGCAATACGGGTACTTCGACTGATAAAGACGGAAATTATACCTTGCAGGCGGCTCCCGCTGCTGTATTGGTATTTTCTTATGTAGGTTTTGGCAACCAGGAAGCAAGCGTAAATACATCAGGGATAGTTAATGTAAAAATGGCTGGCGATAAACAGCTGGATGAGGTGGTAGTTGTGGGCTATGGTACGGCCAAGAAAAAAGACCTGACCGGCGGTCTTGCTGTAGTGGGAAAAGAGCAGATCAATATGGTCTCTACGCCGAATCTTATGGATCGTTTGGTTGGCCAGGTAGCAGGTTTTAATATCACAACAGGAAATGCTGCACCAGGCCAGGATCAGGCTTTACTGATCCGTGGAGAAAATTCATTATCGGCCAACAACTCACCGCTAATTGTTTTAGATGGTATACCTTACAGCGGATCTTTGGTAGACCTTGATCCCAATAATATCGAAAACCTGACCATTTTAAAAGATGCATCGGCGGTAGCCATTTATGGTGCCCGCGGATCCAATGGTGTCATCTTGATTCAGACCAAAAGAGGGATGTTGGGTAAAGCACAGGTTGCCTATCGCGGACAATTGGGCTTTGCTGAGCCAATGCAACGGATTGAAGTAATGGGACCAAACGAATTTATCCGCTTGAAACAGGATATCGGCCGTTTAAAATCAGGGTATACCGGCGATCAGCTCGATCCTATTGCCGGAAACATCATGAGTGTAACCGAGCGGGAGAACTATAAAAACGGCATTACCCATAACTGGCAAGACTATATCTTTAAAAGGGGAATAACGATGGACCATCAGTTAAGTATCTCCGGTGGTACGCAAAATACCAAGTACATGGCGGCAGCTTCTTCGCTCAGTCAGGAAGGTGTGGTTTACAATTCGAAGCTTTCGAGGCTAAATGTTACCGCCAATATCGACCAGACTTTTAATAATTGGTTAACTGTTGGCCTTGGTACCCAGTTTTCGCAAAGAAATGATGGAGGCATTACGCCGAACATTGAGCATGCCATCAAAATGAGCCCTTATGGTAAATACATAGATGCTGCGGGTTATTATGTTCCCGAGCCTATGGAGTCTGCGCTCATTGTTAACCCCATGCGTAATGTGAATGCAGATCAGGATAGAATAAACCGTAGCTTTTTCCTCAGTGGTTATGCGGATATTAAATTACCATTGAAAGGACTTTCTGCACGCTCGAATTTCGGTTACAACTATAGGAGCAGCTTTACAGGCACTTACTATGGAAGAGACACCTTTGACGGTCGCGAGCAGGCCGGTTTAGTTGGCGGCAGGGCATCTATCAATAATGGGCATTATAACGATTATACCTGGGAAAACGTACTGAAGTACGAACGTACCCTAGGCGATCACCGGTTTGATGCTACAGGCTTATTTAGTATGCAACAAACCAAAAGTGTTGGTTCATCACAGAGTGGTGAGGGCTTTGTAACCGATAACACCAGTTATTACATGATGAGTACAGCGGCACGCAACCTCATCATGTCCTCAAGTTTATCAGAAACAGCACTTTTATCTTACATGGGGCGGATCAATTATGGCTATAAGGGGAAATATATGGTAACCTTTACCGGCCGTTCGGATGGTGCTTCCGTATTTGGAGAAAACAATAAATACGCTTTTTTCCCATCAGCTGCACTGGCATGGAATATCGGTGAGGAAAGTTTTATTAAAGATAAGTTAAACTGGGTCGATTTACTCAAACTAAGGGTTTCTTATGGTGCTAATGGTAACCAGGCCATTACGGCTTACCGGACATTAGATCGCCTTTATTCGAGCGTAAAATACATATGGGGTGACGGCGGAACGGCTGTAAATACCGCTTACCTTGCTGGCGATGGCGTTGGTAACCCTAATCTGAAATGGGAAACAACTTATACCACTAACGTTGGCCTCGATTTTCAACTCTTTAAAAACCGTTTAAGCGGTACAATTGATGCCTACCTGTCGAGAACCAAAGATTTATTGATGACCCGTACCGTTCCGATTATGAACGGTTACAGTAGAATCTGGGACAATATCGGCCAAACCCAGAATAAAGGATTTGAGATTACTTTAAACTCGCTCAATATTGATGCTAAAAACTTTAAATGGAATTCAACAGCTGTTTTCTCCTTAGACCGTGATAAGATTGTAGAACTCAGGGGCGATGGATTGGACGACGTAAATAACAGTTGGTTTATTGGTAAACCGCTACGGGTTTTTTACGATTATAATATGGTTGGCATCTGGCAAAAAGGCGAAAACTATACCATTCAGCAAGGTGCGGCAGCAGGCGCTGCCAAGTTAGAAGATGTGGATGGTAACGGCCTTATCGATTCTAAAGACCGCAAAGTTATTGGTTCTAAGATGCCAAGGTATACCGCCTCATTAAGCAACAGGTTAAGCTACAAAAACTTTTACCTCTCGGCACTGGTAACCGGGGTATTTGGCGTTTGGCGCGATGATAATATGGCCAATATCGGTTCGTGGACTTTCGGAATAACCAATTATGTACACAATGCCAATTACTGGACGCCAGAAAATCCGGAAGCAACTATTGTTTCGCCGGGATACAACAATAATTTCGGGCATGGCTACTATAAAAAAGTTTCTTATGTACAGGTAAAAAATATCACCCTCGGGTATCGAATAGCGCAACAATTGGCCAAAAAGCTTGGTGTAAATGGTATTGATGTTAACGTAAGTGTTAACAACCTAAATACAATTTCGAACATCAGGCAGGTGCTTAACTATGATAATACCTGGATGGCCTCATATCCAACTGCCCGGTCTTATATGTTCGGTTTAAACGTAAATTTCTAACGCTTTTTATCACATGAAAAAAATTATAAAAACAGGATTGGCACTCATCATATTGTTTTCGGCAATGGGGTGTAAAAAATTTCTGGTAGAAGATTTGAAAACAGAGTTGGCACCAACCAATACTTATACCAGTACCTATGGCTTTGAAGTAGGAAGCGCTGGCTTATATGCCCTTACCCGCTCAGAGTACAATACTTTTGGCGAAGGCGGTGCTTATATCCACAATGGGGCATGCCCTTACGAGGCTTTACAGGCTGCAACAGATATTGCTGATGTAATTAACAGCGACGCATCACTGCTGCCTTTTGCCAATCTTACGTTAAACTCATCAGAAAGGTTTGTTGGCACGTACTGGAACTGGGCATACAGTATTATCTCGTCGGCCAATTTAATGCTCATCTATTCGGAAAAAAACGCCAACTGGGATTCCCCTTCCGATAAGGAACGTTTTCAGGCAGAGGCCAGATTTTTTCGCGCATACGCTTATCGCACCTTAGTGTATTTATATGGAGACGTACCCTATGTAGAAACCATTTTATACGATTTTAAACTCAATTTTACCCGTACACCAAAAGCAGAGGTTTTGGGACATATTATTGACGATTTGACTTTTGCCAGTCAGCATTTGCCTGCAAATCCAGATCAGGTAAAAGATGGGAAGCTGACCAAATGGGCTGCTTACCATTTACTGAGCGAAATGCACCTGCTGAACAAAGCATACGTACCTGCTGAGCAAGCTGCACTCGCGGTAATCAACAGTGGCTATTATGGTTTAATGAAAACACGATTTGGCGTAAATAAAGATAAGGCTGGAGATGTTTTCAGTGATCTGTTCCTGGAGAATAACCAGAACAGGTTAAAAAACGCAAACCGAGAAAGTATCTGGGTTTTACAGTTCGAATTTAATACTGTAGGTGGTGGTACCAATTCAGACGATTGGAGCCGCAGGGCCTGGAGTCCAAATTATTCTACCATGACGGGTTTCGTTTTAGCAGATACCCTGGGTGGAAGGGGGCTTGCACAGCTCACCCCGATGAAGTGGTGGGTTGGAACCGCAGGCACAAATGCGACAGGTAATGTTCCGGGGATTTTTGAAGCAACGGATATCCGCAATTCAAATTATAACATCAAACGCAACTGGTACTATAATAACCCTGGCGAAACCTCACTGTATGGCAAAAAAGCAAATATTACCGAACAAACCTGGTTTTCTACCAAAAGTTTATTTCCGGCAATTACTAAGTTTTTTTACGGACGGGCAGAGAACCTTGGTCTAACCGGAAGTTATAAAGACCGGGTGAAATTTAGACTGGCAGAAACCTATCTGCTGCTTGCAGAAGCTTATTTAGGACAAGGAAACCCGGCGAAAGCCGCCGATGCTGTAAATGAGGTACGCAAACGTGCCGGTGCCTCGGTAGTCGGCGCAGGCCAGATGAACATTGATTTTCTCCTCGATGAACGCATCAGGGAACTGGTGGGCGAGGAAAGCCGCCGTTTTACATTAGTACGTACCAATAAATTGGTAGATCGGGTAAACCTTTATAATACGGCCATCAAGGGCAAAATTATGGATTATCATGCCCTGTGGCCAATACCACAATCGATTATTGATGCAAACCGTGATGCGGTATTTCCTCAAAACCCAGGATATGGAAAATAGCCTGCAACCGGGCAATCCTTATGAAAAATAGAACAAGGCGAAATGAATACTTATGCTATTATATCAGATGAAAAAAAATAGATTTTTATATAAAATATGGCTTTTACTGTTCCTGGCGATCGGTTTTGCAGCTTGCAAAAAAGGAGTCAGCGACATTGAAAAAGTTGAAGAACAATTGGTACTGCAGCTGTCTTCGGCGAATATAACACTTGATGAAAATAACCTCAGCAAAGACATTGTCACCTTCTCGTGGCATCCGGCGAGGCCGCAATCAGATGATCATTTAGTTTCTTATATCACCAAACTGGATCTGGTTGGGAACAACTTCGGGTCGGCCACCGCCATTATGAATTACGAAGATGATGGAACATTTAGCAGAAGTTTCACTTCTGAACAATTGCAAAACTGGGCAAATCAGAAATGGGGCATTCCTACCAACAAGTCTTTTACACTGGAGTTCAGGGTTATTGCACAATGGGAGGGTGGCGCCACGTTTGAATCGCCTGAAGTAAGAACAGTACAGGTTAACATAACACCTATCCGGACAGTTGTTTTTGATGCCGATAAAATATTTTTGGGCGGAAGCGCCGTTCCGGGATTGAGCAAGGTTGAAATGCCTAAAACTTTGGAGAATTTAAATCAGTATGCCTACCTGATCGATCTCCAGCCTGGCGAGCTACAAATCCCTGTTGAATATAACGGTGCAACAAATTATATCGCCTCTGCTGATGCGGCTACGACAGTAAAAGACGGGACCACTATTGGCATAAAAATGCGTGAAACCGCCTTTTCATGGAAGATTGAAACTGCAGGGAAATACCGGGTAGTGGTAAATATGCAAAAGGCCACCGCAACCATCTATTCTCCGGCCCAGGCTTTAGCACCAAAGGTTGTAACCTGGAACGGAGATGGTGGAATTGCCCAAACAACCACCATTGCCGAGTTATGGATGCACGGGGCTGTTAATAATTTTGGAACACCCATAAAAATGGACTGTAAAGTGAGTCTGGCCGATCCGCAGATTTTGGTATACACCGGAGGCAGGGTGGGAAAAACCAAGTTTATTGTTTACGGAGGTAATGATAACAATAAAAACCTGGCCTACGCATTTAGTTGCCCGCTTACCGCCACAGGTACTGCGCAAGAACTTACACTTCTGCAGGGTACTGTTGCGCCACTATCTGGCGGGTTCACCAGTGCACAGCGAAATTCTTATTATACTATTCCATCTGGTACAAATGTGGTTGTATTCGATCTGCGCAACATGACCATACTGGCAGAAAAACGATGAAATAAATGACAGGTCTGTTTCCCTTAACCACAATTGATGGAGACCTCATAAAAATAAAAAAGATGAAAAAAATGAACTATAAAATACTGATTTCACAAGCATTATTAGCCTTGATGGGTGTTATGGGCTTTGCCTGTAAAAAAAATGGTGATGAAGAAACGGCTAAGGCCGAAGGTACTTTGGTTAAACCTAAGTACAACAGGAGTGCTGTATTTCGCAATCCGCTTAACGGTTGGGTGATGTACGGCTCCGGTTCCGGTAAAGAATCTTATTGGGATACCGAATATTATGTTCCCGATTTAGGAAAAAAAGTAAAGGCGATTGATTATGCTTCAGCTTGTTATATCCGAACCAGCTGGGCAACATTTAACCCCTCTAATGGCGTTTATGCATGGCGAAATCCAGGTTCGGCACTTTATAAAATGATTAAAGGAGCAGAAAGCAGGGGTTTGCCAATTGCTTTTAGAATTGTTGTGGATGGCCGCGACCAGGGTTTAAATACCCCTCAGTTTGTATTTGATGCCGGAGCGAAGTATTACCTGGAAGACAGTAAATTTCCCAGCCGCCGTACGCCTTATCCTCAGGATCCAGTTTTTCAGCAATATTATGCCAAATTTATCGAAGAACTGGCCAAGGATTTCAACGACCCGGTTCGCACTTCTTTCATCGATGCCTATGGCTTGGGTAAATGGGGCGAGGCACACAATGTAATCTATGAAGATCCCAATACCTCAACTGGCGCAAATACCGAAGCGCTTAAGGAACAGGTTTTTGACTGGGTAACCAACCTCTATACAAAGAATTTCGATAAGGTGCCAATGGTAATCAACTATCACCGCTTAATCGGCCATCCGGCAAGTTGGGGCGCAGCCAATGCAAACAGCGATAAACTTTTAGTGAAATCAATTAACAAAGGTTACATTTTAAGGCAGGATGCTTTCGGCATGAGCGATTACTATCAAAGCTGGGAAAAAAACTTTGCCAAAACATGGAGTTTTAAATGTCCGGTTATTATGGAAGGCGGCTGGATTACGACAGGCACTCACCGCTACTGGACTGATCCGAATGGTAAATACAGGGAAGATCATCCTGAAGATGTGCGCCAGGGCGAATTTGATGCCTCGGCAGACGCAGCAGTGAACATGATGGATTTTCGTGTTGGAGAACTTGAAAGCTGGTTTACCAAGGCATTTAACTTAACACAACGCTTTGTTTCTGAAGGTGGCTACCGTTTATATCCAGATCAGGTGTATCTGCCCGAAAAATTGACCAGTGGAAGCGAAACCACCATTACGCACCGTTGGAGAAACATGGGTTGGGGTTACTTTCCAAACAATATTAAGCAATGGAACTTTAAATATAAAGTGGCTTTTGCACTCCTTGATGGTAACAACAACGTGAAGAAAGTTTTTGTTGATAGCAAAGCAGAACCATCAACCTGGTTAAAAAATAATCCTGCCAGGTACGAATTTAAGCTAAGTGCAGGTGTGCCTGCAGGAAATTATACCTGGGCAGTAGCCATTGTTGATACCACGAAAGAAAATCAACCAGGGATAAAAATTGCTGTAAATGGCGATTTAACTTCCACTGGGTGGCTCAAGCTGATGGATGTAGCTGTTCAATAAGAAGGTCTTTTCGAAGCGCTTGTTTGCTACTGCGTAAACGAGCACTTCGATCTTAAAAATTATTGAACACCATCATTTAATGATTTCCCTTCCAGGCGTGTAACATCGTCAATATAATAGAGAATAGAAATCGAAATAAATTTATAGATAAAAATTTTAGTGGTAATTTCAAAATCCAATACTTTACCTGCTTCTGCTTTAACCTTATGGATATCCGGAAAATCATTTGTTTGCTGTTTTGTTTCAGTGCATTTCTGTTAAAGAGTGCATTTGCGATTGATATTTCCAGGTATCGTTTTCACGTGATGCCCGAAACATTTTATTATGGAGGCATTCAAAGCATCACCAAAGACAGTCTGGGGCGAATCTGGTATACCGGCCCTGATGCTGTTTTTATGTATGATGGGAACAGCTTTTATCAGTTAAACGAACTGGCGTCATTGAGTAATCCTAAGGTAAAGTGGGCTTATGGCTCGCTTGTAACCGATAAAAAGGGCGGATTGTTTTTGGCAACCAACCATGGCCTGTTAAGGTTTAATTACGAACGGTTTATTTTTGATTTAATTCTTCCAGGGAAAATCCGCTCAATCTGTCTGCATGACGATGGGAACGTTTACATGCTTTCGGGCGATAGCCTGTTAAAGTACAACCACCAAAACAAGGTGGTCAAAAAAATTAAACTGCCTACCAGCAAGTATTTCAACAGCGTAATTAGCCTGAAAGGTAATATTTATCTCTCGCAGGAAAATTTACTGTATAGGTTCGATACCAAAACATCGCGCTTTACGGTTTTTGCCGATTTGGGCAAAACCTCAAATGTAGTTAACGATGCAGTGGTCTATCAGGGCGATTACTATTTCCTTACACAATACGGTGGTATATTCATTACCGATGCGAAGGGAACGATTAAAAAAAATATTCCAATAGTGGCCGGAGCGAACCAGGCCACTATGGCTAAAAAGATTTTCATCGATCAGGTCGGAATGATGTGGGTAGCTACACAGTCGGGACTTTTGCTTTACGATCCTAGAACAGAAACAAGCAAACTGCTCAAAATGAACCTGAATGATGCTTTTTCTCTGCCAAATAATTCGATCTGGACCATCTATGGTGATCCGGATCAGGGTGCCTGGATCGGAACTTATGGTGGCAAAATTGCTTATTGTTCACTGTATGATGCATATGTGCGCTATTTTACACCGAGTCCTGGGGGGCTTAACCATCCAATAGTTAGCGGTTTTCAGGAAGACGACCTGGGCAATGTTTGGATTGCAACCGAGGGCGGCGGGCTTAATTATTGGAACAGAAAAGAAGATACTTTCCGCCATTTCACCAAAGGCGAAGCCAACTCCATCAATTCCAACATGGTAAAGCGCTTAAAATTCGATCCTGAGCGAAAACACCTGTTTGTCTCTTCTTTTAGTGGTGGCATTTCTGCCTATGAAATGGCGACCGGGCGCTTTAGCAACCTGAACATACGCTCGCCAGAAAGTAAACAGCCCTTAACCGTGTATGATTTTGTACGCGATGCCGAAGGTACCTGGTGGATGACTGACCCTGATAAAACCTTTTTTCACCGGAAGAAAAACCAGCCAGCGTCAGCAACTGAAATCGTGAAACTTATAGGTTTAAATGGTCAACCTTTGGATGTAGAAATTGAGGCCATTTCGCTTGATCGGCAACAGCATTTACGGGTCGTAAGCCATCAGGGCTTGTACATTGCAGATCCCAAAACCCTAAAGGTGCTGCGGCATTATGTCATCAAAAATGGTCCATATGCGGTTAATCACCTCTGTAGCTATTATGAAGCTTCAAATGGCGATCTTTGGCTCGGTACCTCCGGAAGAGGAGTTAACATTTTAAAGAAAGATGGCCGATACCTTAATTTCAATGGCGCAAACGGATTCCCTCCAAAGATCGTTTTCGGCATTCTTGAAGATGATACATCTGGAAATATTTGGTTCAGTACGAATGATGGACTGTATTTTTTCGATCAAAAAAATCAAAAATTTGAAAAAGCCAGGTTTTATAAGGCAAACAGCTGCGGCTCTTTTTATCTAAGATCGGCCTATAAAACCAAAAACGGAGAAATGTTGTTTGGCGGAACTAACGGCTTTTTACTTTTCGATCCCCAATACCTGAACAAAAACTTACAAAAGCCAAAGGTATTTTTCACTGGCCTGCTCATCAACAACCAACAGGTGAGCAATATTTCCAAAGATTCGCCATTGGTGAAAGATATTTCTACTTTAAGCAATCAGGAGAACGGAAGGATTTCACTCTCCAGTAATCAGTCAAACATCGAAATCCGGTTTTCCTCAAACAGTTATCTATCGGCTGATAAAAATCAATTTTCTTATCGCATGGTCGGCCTTAGCGATAAATGGCTCAAGATCAATACCAGTCAGCATGCGGTACAGTTCTTCAATTTGCCTAGTGGTGATTATACTTTTGAAATAAAGGCTTCTAATAACGATGGGCTTTGGGGCAGCGAGGTTTCTAAACTTTATTTTCATGTAAATCCACCGTTTTTCCTGTCGTGGTGGGCTTACTCCATTTATACTTTAATTGTACTGGGGCTCCTGTTTTTCATTATGCGTTACTTTACCAACAAGAAGGTTTTTAAGGAACGGCTGGCTTTAGAAACGATGAAAGAACAGAATATGCGGGATTTAAACCAGGCGAGGACAGATTTTTTTACCAATATTTCACATGATCTGAAGACACCGCTTACCCTGGTGCTCGAACCCCTTAAGCAGTTAAAAGAAACGGTGCAGAAAAACGACCACGCCACTGGATATATGCATTTAATTGAGAAAAATGTTGCCCGTATCCAACGTACAATCAGCCAATTGTTACGCTTCAGGGAAATCGAAAGCCAGAAAGTAACGCTAAACCCTCAGGTTGGAGATTTTATCAGCTTCGTACACGACGTTTTTGGCCTTTTTGAACTTTATGCGAACAAAAAGGAGATTGAAACCAACATAACGGCACATGAAGATCATCTATATGTTGCCTTTGATTACGATATTATTGAAAAGATTTTGACCAATCTTTTCTCTAATGCTTTAAAATATACCTCCAATAAAGGCTATGTTGGCGTACGGATTTATCAATCTACAGCGGAAGAAAAACTGCGTGTGGATGTTATGCCAGATCATCATGACCGGGAATATATTTCTGTGGAGGTATTGAACACCAGTATTGGGTTTTCTGAAGCGCAGATTGCTACCTTATTTACCTCTTTCAATCGTTTGTCGTCTTACCGGCCAACTTTCGAAGAAAGTTCGGGGCTTGGCCTTGCTATTGTAAAAGAGCTTGTGGATGCCATTGAGGGGAAAATCTGGATGGTGAATAAAACCAATAAAGTTTCTTTTACCATGATGCTGCCACTCAAAAAAGAAGCCGGCTCTGGCGATATGCAGTCAAGCGTATACGATTATACCATCTCAGAGATAGACGATATCCTGTTAGAAGCTGAAGAGCCTGATCATACATTAAAAAATGCCAGAAAAGCCACCAGCATCTTACTGATTGATGATGACCCTAATCTTCGGAATTATCTGGAAAGGCGACTGTCTGAAAAATACAATGTATACCTGGCCAGCGATGGAATGGAAGGTATTATTAAGGCCGAAAAAATCTATCCACAACTGATTATTACCGATCTGGTGATGCCTAATACCAATGGATTTGAGGTTTGCAGCCATTTGCGACAGAACTTTAAAACCAGCCATATTCCCATTGTAATGATATCTGGTATGGGCGATGTACACCAGAACAAAACCAAAGCGCTTGAACATGGAGCCACAGTTTTTATCGATAAACCTTTTGAAGTGGAATACCTCATTCAGCAGATTGATACCATTTTGAAAAACCAGCAAGAAATGCGCGAAATGTACAGCAAGCGCCTGGTGGTCGATCCATCTAATGTTACCATTACCTCAATGGATGAGGAACTGCTAATTAAGGCCATGAAATTTATTGAGCAGAATATGGCCAATCCCAATTATTCGGTCGACGATTTTGTATCGGATATGAACACCGGAAGGACAATTCTTTACCAAAAAATCAATGATATTGTTGGCATGTCTATCAAAGAATTTATTTTAAATATCAGATTGAAAAGAAGTGCTTACCTGCTCGAACATGCAGATTTAACCGTGGCAGAAGTTGCTTATCAAACCGGGTTTAACAACGCAAAATATTTTAGTGTTTGTTTTAAAAAACAATTCGAAACCAGTCCGTCTGAATATAAAAAGCGCTACAGTGCTGAAAGCAATACGGTGTAACCATGATAGGCGATGGGCATACAAGCTGCAATATTGGAGATAGCAAAAAGATTTAATACCATACATAAAGGGACCAGTTGCATATTCAGCATCCCATTTTAACCAAATAAAATACCATGAACCATTTAAAGTTTTTTCTTTTCATTTTTCTCACAACATGCCTTTTAAGTACGCTGCAAAGACAGCAGGCGCTTGCGCAAAACCAACTAAAGGGCATGCACCCACAACAACAGATTGATTTTGTTAAAAGGCAGCTCAAAGCCAAAAAAGAGCCTTATACCTCAGCTTATAAAGCGCTGATCAGCAAAGCAGATTCTGCCTTGCTGGTAGAACAGCATGCTGTAGCAGATTTCAGCATTCCCGGATTTTATCAGGACAAGGATGGGCATCGGAAAACCTCACTGGCACTTCAGGTAGATGGTTTTTCGGCTTATAGCTGCGCCTTGGCCTATCAACTGAGTGGGAAGACCAAATATGCCGATAAAGCGGTTTATTTTCTCAATGCATGGGCATCCATTAACAAAAAATATTCACAATTAGATGGTTCATTGGTGATGTCGTACTCCGGTACCACCCTGATGATCAGTGCAGACCTGCTTAAAAATTATAAGAAATGGAAGCCGCAAGATGTTGCGCAATTTAAATTATGGACTAAAAACGTTTTCCGGGAAGCAGCAAATAGCATTCGTTTCCGCAACAATAACTCAGGCGATTGGTCTCGCCTGGCTTCCATACTGGCTGATACCTACCTTGATGATCGGGAAGATTTACAAAAAAATATTGCGCTGATTAAAAATGATCTTTTTGATAAGCTAGCGTCAGATGGTCACATGGTTGAAGAAGTGAAAAGACAGGGCAAGGGAATCTGGTATACCTATTTTTCTCTGGCTCCGTTAACGGCTTCGAGTTGGGTGATCTATAACCAAACCGGTGAAAATCTTTTTTCAGCAACAAAAAACGGTGCATCATTTAAGAAATCGTTAGATTATTTGCACTACTATAACCAGCATCCTGAAGAATGGAAATTCTTCAAAAATCCTGCTACTGGAACGGTTTATACAGAAACGGGCTTCTGGCCGGCCAATCTTCTAGAGGCCATGAACGGGATTTATCAAAGTCCGGAATATGAGAAATACCTGGCGCCATATCGCCCCATCATGTATCCGAAACACGATTATGCCTGGACGTTTCCAACACTTATGCCTTTACGTTTAAACGGATACCAATAAATCAACCCCATGAAAAAATATTTAATAACCCCTGTAATAGCCTGTACGCTATTCGCCGGCTTATCTGCAGTAGCACAACAGCAAAAACAGCCTATGCCACCAGTACTCACCGCCAATGGTTTTAAACTGGTATGGGCCGAAGAATTTAATGGCAATGGTGCGCCCGATCCGGCAAACTGGACCTACGAGCTCGGATTTGAGCGCAATGAAGAATTTCAATGGTATCAACGCGAAAACGCCAGATGTGAAAACGGAAAATTAATCCTCGAAGCGAAAAGAGAAAAAAAGACAAACCCCAATTTTAAGGAAGGGAGCAACGATTGGAAGAAAAACCGCAAAGAAGCCGATTATACTTCCGCCAGTATCAAAACGCAAGGACTGCACAGCTGGCTTTACGGCAGGTTTGTGATGCGCGGTAAAATTGATATCCGCGATGGCATTTGGCCAGCCTGGTGGACGTTGGGAATAAAAGGATCGTGGCCTGCAACCGGCGAAATTGATATGATGGAATATTACCGGAAAAAACTGCTCGCCAATATTGCTTTTATGGGAGCCGATCGAAAAGATGCCTGGTTTAGCACGGAGAAGAATATCGATTCCCTGGGCGGTCAGGCCTGGGCAGATCAATTTCATATTTGGCGAATGGATTGGGACGAAAATAGCATTGCACTTTATGTAGATAACCAGCTCTTGAACAAGGTGCCTTTAGATAAGCTGGTGAACCAGAATGGTACCAATATTAATCCTTTCAAACAACCGCATTATATGTTGCTCGATTTAGCCATAGGTGGAAAACAAGGTGGAAATCCTTCAAAAACGTCGTTTCCGGCCAGGTTCGAAGTAGATTATGTAAGGGTTTATCAAAATAATAAATTAAAAAATTAAAATATGAAACACATGAATTTTAGACACTTGCTTTTAATATTAATACTTACTGGCTGCTGCGGATATAACGCTTTTTCTGAGCCAACGCATGCAAAAAGAGATTCGGTTCTGCAAAAAACAAACATTTTTAAAATGATGCAGCGGGTGGCAGACTGGCAATTGGATGCGTGGAAAAATAAAGGTTTTAACCATCGAAAAGCCGATTGGACAAATGGGGCCTGTTATACTGGTATTTTCGCTTTTGGCAACATTAAAGGTAATGATCGTTATCTTAAAACGCTGGTCGATATTGGCGATGAGCTGGGTTGGAATACCGGACATTTACGCTTCCATGCAGACGACTATTGTGTGGGACAAACCTATGCTCAACTTTACAGTAAATTCAAAAAGAAAAAGATGATTGCTCCGTTTATTTTGCAGGCCGACAGCATTGTAAATAAACCACATAACGAGCCTTTAAACTGGAAAAACAGCATCCAAAATAGAGAGTGGGCCTGGTGCGATGCCCTTTTTATGGGTCCTCCTTCTTTAGCTTATCTGAGTACCGCTACCAAAGATGAAAAATACTTAAACACAGCGGTAAAACTCTGGTGGAAGACCACCGAATTCCTCTACGACCCAACAGAGAAACTGTTTTTCAGAGATGAAAGTTTCTTTAACAAAAGAGAAAAAAACGGTCAGAAAATATTTTGGTCAAGGGGTAATGGATGGGTTTTGGCAGGTTTGGTAAGGGTACTCGAAAATACGCCGAAAAATCATCCCGATAGGGCTAAATTGGTGCAACTCTATAAAGATATGGTAAGTAAAGTTGCCAGCTTACAACAGGCAGATGGTAGCTGGCACGCTTCATTATTGGATCCTGCAAGTTTCCCGGTTAAGGAGATGAGCGGTACAGGTTTCTTTAGCTATGCAATTGCCTGGGGCTTAAACCATGGGCTTCTGGAAAAGAAGCAATATCTTCCTGTGGTAGAAAAATCATGGAAAGCGCTGGTATCTGCTGTTCATGATGATGGCATGCTAGGTTATGTGCAACCTATTGGCGCAAGTCCGGATGCCGTAAATGCAAACAGCACCGAGGTTTACGGTGTAGGTGCCTTTTTGTTGGCAGGAACTCAATTGTATCAATATATAAAATCGCAGGAGAAGGTTCATAAAAATTAACAAGAATGAAGATTAACATCAAAATACAGCGCTCTCCTTTAGCTAAATCCACATCTTTTTTTCTGCTGCTGATCTGCCTGGTTACCGATCTTTTTGCTCAGAGCCGGCAAGATACCTTGCGTTTATTTATCATAGGAAATAGCTTTTCACAAAACGCTTCGGCCTTCTTGCCACAAATGGCTAAAGAAAGGGGGAAAACCATCGTTATTGGGCGTGCCGAACTCGGTGGGCACTCACTCGAACAACACTGGGGTTATGTAGAAAAAGCAGAGGCCAATGTAGACGATCCCAAGGGCAAACCTTATAATGGTAAGTCGTTAAAAGTGTTATTGGGGCAAGGGAATTGGGATATAGTTACTTTACAGCAATATTCTTTCCTCTCGGGCGATTCCTCGAGCTATTATCCTTATGCCAACAAACTGGTTGCCTATATAAAAACACTGCAACCTCAGGCCCGTATCATAATCCATCAAACCTGGGCTTACCGTTCTGATGCAAAGAAGTTTGGACGTATAAGTGAAGGCCAAATCGCAAAAAATCAGGAAGAAATGTGGCAAAAATCCCGTGCAGCTTATCATCTCCTTGCAAAACGGATCAATGCCCGTATTTTACCAGTTGGCAATGCCTTCGAAATTGTGGCTACCGATAAAAAATATGCTTTTAAGCCCGATGTTTCATTTGATTATGATCATCCAGTTGCACCAAATTTGCCAGATCAGACCAATTCGCTAAATATTGGGTACTTCTGGAACAAAGGTCAATTAAGTTTCGATCCCAATCACGCCAATGATGCAGGGAAATATTTAGGCGGATTAATCTGGTATAGCATATTGTTTAATGATGATTTGAAAAACGTTTCTTTCAAACCCCAGCGGGTATCTGAAGACTTTGCAGCTTACCTAAAAAAAGTTGCACGCAAAGTTGTGAGGAAAGCGCAGGATGGGCAATAAGAATATGATATCCGCAGGTTAAAATGATTTCCGCATTTTTTGCCCTCAGCGTCAGTCTGAGGGCAAATTTAACCAAATAATGCTCCAACTGTACAAAACCAAACCATTTCCGTACAAAAGTGAACCCTATGTAAGGGGTAAGTATTATAGATTTGTGTTAACCAAATAATAAACCCAACTAAGTATGATAACCCATTTCTCAACTATCCCGGCTATTGCCAACGAGGAAAACACAAAGTCTAAACTACAGGTCAGTAAAATAGAATGGCATAGGTATTTAACTGATGTTTCACGGCATAAGGTTTAAACCAAACGGGAAAATCAAATAATTGCTATTGTAATGCTTTCATATCTCCTTTTCTAAAATTCAGCACATAAAACCTGAACCCTTTTTTGGGCATGAGGGACGCTTATACAGTATCCTGAAGGTGAATTATGCGTGATAAAAGCGTAACCATATTAATTTAACATTGATTTTGCCTTAAGCGTAAGTGTAAATAAAAATGAGGCTGCAACTTTAAAATCAGATAAAGAAGGCCCATCCTTTTCGAAAAAAATAATTCTAACCATATATCAAATAGATGATAAAAAAATTAAACCTCAGGCCCAAAAGCTGGTTTTTCGTGGTTATTGCAGTTTGGTGTCAGGCACATACACTTGCTGCCGAGCCAATTAAAATAACCAACAGCGCTGTTACTATAGCTCCCAAACTACTGCTTCAGGAAATAACCGGAACAGTTAAGGATGAGAAAAACCAACCCATTCCGGGTGCAACAATCAAAATAAAAGGAACTACCAATGGTGTTCAAACCGATCTGGATGGAAAATATAAAATCAACGTTAATCGTGGTCAGGTACTGGTATTTTCTACCATTGGCTTCGAAAGCAAGGAAGTAACAGTAGGTACTGCCAGTGTAATTAGTATAACGTTAACATCTTCAAGTAGTTCGCTCAATGAAGTGGTGGTAAATGGTTATTCTACACAAAGAAGATCAGCCGTTACCGCCGCCATCAGTACCGTTTCAGGTGCCGATTTATTAAAAGCGCCGGTAACCAATGTTAATAACGCTTTGGCTGGGCGGGTACCTGGTTTGGTCGTACAGCAAACCTCTGGCCGACCGGGAATTAATGGTGCAGCTTTATATATCCGTGGACAGGTTTCTCCCTCAGCAACAGCACTTATTATTGTGGATGGTGTTGAGCGGACTTCTTTCGGAGATATTGATCCCAATGAGATTGAAAGTATTAACATACTTAAAGATGCGTCATCTACGGCTTTATACGGCTTAAAAGGTGCTAACGGCGTATTCGTAGTAACCACGAAAAGGGGAGTAGAGGGGCCGGCAAGAGTAACACTTTCCGGTAACGTGGGCATTGTTAGTGCTACATCCCGTCCGGAGATTCTGGGGGCCTATGAAAGCGCGATGTTGCTAACCGAAGGCCAGCTTAATGTTGGTGACCCCCGCACCTTTACTGATGATGATTTAGCCATATTTAAGGCAGGAAACGGTAATCCGCTGCTTTATCCTGATGTGATGTGGTACGATGAACTGGTTAAAGACCATTGGATGCAGAATCAGCAGAACCTGACAATATCAGGCGGAAGCGAAAAAGTAAAATATTTTACCTCTTTTAGCCACCTGCGAGAAGATGGAAATTTTAAGGAATTTAAAACACCATTAGATTATTCTACCTCCCCTAGCTATAGCCGTTACAATTTCAGGGCCAGGGTTGGCATAGATCTTACCAAAACCACTAATTTTGAAGTTAACCTTGCGGGCAGGAACGAACATCGTTACAGTCCTGCAGGCATGAGCGAACACAACGACCCAGCTGGGGTAGTTAGCAATGGTATTGAAGGGCTTGTAGGCCGGGCATTGAAAATGCCGTCGTGGGCAGCACCATTTTTTACAGAATACCTCAACTCCGACGATCCTAAAGTAATTGCTTTAGATGGAAATTACAACCACATCGTAAATTATGGGCTGGGGGGTGTAAATGCCTTCAATCCTTATGCTTTGTTAACTTATGGAGGGTATGCTTTTACCGATAACAATATTGCCGAATCGATTTTCACGGTACGCCAAAAGCTTGATTTTATAACAAAGGGTTTGAGCTTAAAAGCCCAGTTTGGTTATGATGCCACACAATTATCAGGTAAGTTGCAAAGAGGCAGTACAGGATACCTCGAACTAAACCGGTCAACATTGGCACTTACACCGGTTGGCGGAACTTACAATGATTTTTTTGGCGCACCTGCTTATTCAAGAAGTGGTTTTACCAAAACGAACTTACAGCTGTTTTTAACTTACGGCAGATCATTCGGCAAGCATAATCTGAGTGCTAATTTAATCGGTCAGCGCGAGTTACAGGGCTCAGCGGCTGCTGCCGCTCCGTATGCCAATCAAGGCATTATATCGGAGGCAACCTATAATTACGGCAATAAATACTTTTTAACAGCCAGTGCTACTTACAACGGCTCAGAGAACTATGCCAAAGGCTATCGCTATGGTTTCTTCCCTGCTGCAACTGTAGGTTATAATTTGGCCAATGAAGAATGGATGAAAAAGTTTACCTGGATCAGCATGCTCAAAATACGCGGTTCGATTGGAAGGGTAGGGATTCCCAGTCCGGGTACAAGCCGTTTCTATTATCAGAATAGGTTTGGGGCAGGGGCAAACGTCGTATTTGGAAACCCAAACAGCAACTTCAGTGCGCCAACTTATACCCAATTGCAATATGGTAATCCATTTATCACCTTTGAGATTTCGTTAAAAAGAAACATAGGGCTTGATCTCTCTTTATTTAAAGATAAACTGAATATCACAGCAGACCTTTTTGATGATGAGCGTTCGGATATTTTAACTACCCGATCGGCAACCAGTTTTGCCACTTATGGAGCTACTGTTCCAAGTACCAATTATGGCATCAATTATAACCATGGATACGAACTTTCAGTAACTTATCGGGATAAAATTAAAGATTTTACCTATTCCTTCACCGGAAACCTGAGTTATGCACGTAACCAGCGCAGGGTACTGGACGAGGCTCCCGGCCTTGCAGAAAACCTGCGGGTATCTGGTAGGCCTATCGGTACTTATTTCGGATACCATGTGCTTGGCTTTTATGCAGACCAAAAGGATATAGACAGCAGTCCGCTAAACAAAATAACGGCATATCCGTCTATACCAGGCGATTTTAAATATCAGGATGTAAACGAAGATGGAATAATCAACAACCAGGATGTAGTGGCCATTGGGCATCCAAACATTCCTGAATACAATGCCAGCTTAAACATGCAGTTCGGTTATAAGGGATTTCAGTTGTCGGCATTGTTTAATGCCGTAACCAATGTGAGTTCTAACGTGGTGTTCCAAAGCGGTGGCCAGAATCAGTATTATGCTCCGATGTTGGAAAGATGGACACCAGGCAATACCAACGCCAGCTGGCCGGTAATCCGTCCGGGCCTGAATGCAAACCCTAACGAAAGTTTGAATGATTTTACACTACAGGATGCTTCTTATATCAAACTGCGGAATGTGCAACTCAGTTACAGTTTGCCTAAAAAATGGGTAACTAGACTTCGGTTAAGTAGCCTTACGGTATTTGTTAGCGGGCAGAATTTAAAAACATGGACTAATTTCTATGGTATAGATCCTGAAAATAGCTTGTCGGGAAATGCTTACGCTTCGTCCGTTGCCACCATCCCAACCACCAGGGTCTTCAATTTCGGTCTCAATTTATCACTCTAATTAAAGGTATAATCATGAAAAAAATCATATATCTCTTGCTTTTAGTTGTCTTGTCAATTGGTTTTTCCTGCAAAAAGGATTTTCTACAACGCGATGTGGGAATCCAGAGCGACCTCGAAGAGGTTTTTAAAGACCCATTGCTGGCTTCCCGTTTTGGCGATTTTACTTATACGTTTTCCATTTCAGATTATGGCCGCTTGAGCGGTTATAAGGGCATGACCTCGCAATTTACAGATGAATCTATTGTTAATAACGGTCAGATAGAAGTAGCTGCGATGAATAGCGGTCAGTTTTTAGATCCCGGGGCTTCAGATGTAACAGGCATTTATGCTCAGATGTATAGAGGAATCCGAAATGCGAACCTGATGTTGGCCAACATGGACAAAACCCCATGGACAGATCTTTATAATCCTAATTATATCAAAGGTGAGCAACTTTATCTCCGGGCATATTTTTATTTTGAGCTTTTAAGGCGCTTTGGAGGGGTGGTTATATTAAAGCAACCTCAGGATTTTACTGAAGCTTCAACAGATCTTCCCCGTGCGGGTTATGCTGAAACATTGGCGCTGATTTTGAGTGATCTGGAACAGGCCATCACATTATTGCCATTAACCAATGCCGATTGGCCAAATCCTGCTGCACAGTCTAACAGGGCTACAGGCGCTGCGGTTATGGCGCTTAAAGCAAGAGCATTGTTATTCGATGCCAGCCCCTTAAATAATCCCAACAACGATTTAGCCAAGTGGAAGAAGGCCGCAGAGGCATCAAAAGCAATTATAGACCTGAATAAATTTTCACTCGAGGCCAATTATGCCAACGTACTTACTGTGGCAAACTCTAATGAATACATCCGGATCTGGCCCCGTGGAGGCCGTGGATTTATTGGCACCTACCTCAGCGATTTTTTGATTCCCACAAGTTATGGGGGAGCACAATCTAATCTTTCGCCTGTTCAGAATCATGTTGATCTTTATGAAATGGCGAACGGCAAACCGATTACCGATGTCACGTCGGGATACAATCCGCAAAATCCTTACCTCAACAGAGATCCACGGTTTTATGTCAACATCCTTTATAATAATGTTACCTGGCAGGGGCGTGCGGTACAAACCTGGCAATCAGAGCCTAATGCACAGGGAATTATCACCTATGGAACTGATATCAGTACCGCTACTTCCATTACTAAAACCAGCTATTACCTAAAAAGGCTATGGCCTGAAGCTTCGCGTTCGGGCTCTACAGCATCGGCGCTTCTGAATTATGTTTTCTACAGATATGCCGAAGTCCTGATTAATTACGCTGAGGCTTTAAATGAAGAAGCAGGTGCAACTGCCGAAGTGTATAACGCGGTGAACGCCATTCGTTTGCGCGCTAAAATGCCGGCTTTGCCAGCTGGCCTCAGCCAAGCTGAAATGCGCGAGCGCATTAGAAATGAACGTGCCATAGAATTTGCTTTCGAAGACATGCGCTGGTGGGATATACTCCGCTGGAAAAAAGGAACGGAAATCGTGGCGCAGCCAATGAAAGCCATGAAAGTGATTAAAAATGCCAATGGCTCATTCAGCTATAGCGTGATAGAATTGCCCGCATTTAAAAAGGTATTCAACAATAACATGTATTTATACCCGATCCCGAGAGCAGAAATGAATAAAACCAGCGGCGCCTTGAAACAGAATCCAGGCTGGTAACTATTCAGTTATATATAATTTAAAAGATAAGAAATGACAAGATATACTAAATGTTCAGGCATAATTTTGGGCATCATATGCTATCTGTTTACCTGCACAGCTTTAGCACAAAATACAAATCAGAAGGTGTCTATCACAAAGGAAAACGATGTACAGATAGACTCAACTAATAAATTGATTGAAATTCCCTTTGGTACCCGCAGTAGGGAAGAACTGAATTTTGCCCAGAGTTCGCTTCGGTACAACCAACTTACAAAAGTGCCCATCAGTAACCTGTCTGGTTTACTCGCAGGAAGATTGAGCGGCTTTTTGTTCAGATGGACAGGTAATCAGCCTGGTGGCGGCAACGTATCCTACCAGATCCGTGGAAGGTCATCTTACGCGCAGGGCTCAACACCGGCTTTTTTGGTAGATGGAATTGAACGTGATTTCGAAGATATGGATATCAGCGAAATTGAAAGTGTAACCGTATTAAAAGATGCTGCTGCTTTAAACTGGTACGGGCTAAATGGTGGCAACGGCGCCATTCTGGTGACGACCAAAAGAGGCAAAGTTGGAGAAAACCTGATCTCTTTCGATGCTCAGGGCGGTTTTCAGTCGGCCAGCAACCTGATCAAACCCTTAAATGCCTACGATTTTGCCACCTTGTATAATCGTGGCTTAACCAATATCGGGCAAACGCCAGCCTATAGCGAAGCAGCCCTCGAAGGATACAAAAATCATACAGATCCCTATTTGTATCCTGATAACAATTATTTAGATCGTTTTTTAAACAAACGGGCCGCTACCCAAAGGTATGCACTTACTTTTAGTGGCGGGAGCAACAAGGTGCGTTATTTTAGCTCTGTTAGTTACTTTAATCAGCAAGGACTTTTTAAAGAAACAGAAACGCCCAATTACGATTCTAATTACGGGTATAAACGATATAACTTCAGGATCAATCTGGATTACGATGTGACTAAAACGCTTACGCTAACCTTATTGGCAGGGGTTAGAAGTGAAGTACGGAACGATGTTGGAGATGGTACTGCAACTGTATTTAACAACTTGTATAATTTGCCGCCAAATGCATTTCCTATTTTAAATGCGGATGGATCTTACGGTGGAACTTCACTCTTTCAGAATAATCCCCTCGGCCAGTTACAGGGCACAGGATTTTCGCGTACCACCACAAATATTTTACTGGCCAGCATCATGGCCGATCAAAAACTGGATTTTATAACGAAGGGTCTTTCTGCCAACTTATTCTTTTCTTATGATGGTTATGGTAATTATGGAGACGGATTATCTGAAAATTATGCAGTTTTCAATCAGACAGTTACCCCAATACAAACCTATCGTACACCTGCGGTAATTGCTTACAGAACTGCAGCGTTCCAAACCAATACCAAAAATAATGAGCTTTGGTTTGGCTTCGATTATAACAGAACTATTGGTGCCGATCATCAAATAAAAGCCAATGTACGTGGGCAGCAATATGTAAGTGCAGCGGTAGACCGGTTAGATTACCGTTCCCGTATGCTTGTGGGGCGAGCCGATTATAGTTTCAAACAACGTTATATGCTGGGTTTCACAGCAAGTTATTCAGGATCAGAAAATTACGCCCCAGGAAGACGTTTTGGTTTTTTTCCTGCAGTATCGGCCGGATGGCTTATTTCCAACGAAGATTTTCTTAAAGATGCCTCTGCAATCAGCTACCTTAAATTGAGAGGATCTTATGGCCGTTCGGGCAATATAGGGCCAACTTATGATGCCAGTGGGAATGTAGTAAGGCTGCCGTACCGTACGCTGTTTACCAGAGATGCAGGGCCGTTTCTCGGTTCTACTTTTTCTACCTCAACAACAGCAAGATTGGTAAGTCCAGCCGGTAACCCATTAACCACCTGGGAAAAGGTTGACCGCTTAAATCTGGGTACAGATGTAGACTTTCTTAAAGGTGCACTTTCTTTCTCTTTTGATTATTTTGATGAAAAACGGACGGACATTTTGGGCCCTGCAAATTTGCCGGGTATTGTTGGAATAGCCATTGCACAGGTAAACTCTGGCAAGGTGAGCAGTAAAGGATTTGATGCCAGCGGTGCTTTTAATAAAAGAATCGGTGAGGTGCTGATCAGTACCAATGCCAACTTTACCTATGCAAAAAACGTGATTTTGGAAAGGACCGAAAATGTATTGCCCAATCAATCTACAATAGGGCGCTATGTAAATGGCGGAAATTATTACCTGGCTGAAGGTATTTTTCAAAACCAGGCAGAAATTAATGCAAGCCCAAAGCAAACCTTATCGAGCCTGGTGGTACCTGGCGATCTTAAATATAAAGACGTTAACAACGACAATCTTATAGATGCAAATGATGCTGTATCAAGCGACTATACCGATATTCCGAAAATATATTATGGCTTTGGTTTTAATATCAGGTATAAACAGTTTGATCTCGGCGCACAGTTTCAAGGCGTAGAAGGGCGAACAATTGATCTTTCCGATATTATGTATGCTGGCCCTAATGGGTTGAACCAGTTGAGTTTAGATACTTGGACGCCTGCCACTGCGGCTACAGCAAAATACCCACGTGTTGGAATTTCAGATAATGGGAATAATACAGCAAACTCCACCTTTTGGTTGTATTCAGGTGATTTTTTGAAGCTTAGATCCGCTGAAATCGGTTATAGCACTTCAAATAAATTCAACCAACGCTTACGTTTTAAAGGTGCCAGGATTTTTGTAAGTGGCAATAATCTTTTTACCATTTCCAAACTCAATGAGCTTGATATTGATCCCGAAACACCCAATGCAGGTCGTTTTTCCTCTTATCCCTACGTAAAAACCTTTGCAGTAGGTATAAATGTCAAATTTTAATTCAAAATGAAGATGAAAAAGAAACTATATGGTATGTATATCCTTCTGGCAGTTTTGCTAATGGGCCTTGGCGCTTGTAAGGATGAATTTTTTGAACCTTCGTACAGCGAAGGCCCCGTAGGTGAAGAAGCAATCTGGAATACCGACAGGCGTGTGCGGGAGTATTTAAACAACGGATACAATTATATGCTGGCCAGATACAATGTTGACGGTTCGGGTGCATTAATGGCCAGCGGAAGTGACGAAGCCGTAAATTCAAATTTAAACAGCAACGTAAACGTTTTTAATAATGGTAACTGGAGCAGTTTAAGGACCTTCGACGAACAATACACCAATCTTTATACCGGGCTATGGGTGGTAAATACATTTCTGGAGCGATCACCAACGGCGGTTATCTTTCCGGCAAGCGATCTGTCAGGACTAAGGGGAGAGGCCTTCTTTCTGAGGGCTTTATTCCATTATGAATTATTTAAAAGATATGGCGGAATCGTGCTCGCCACCAGGTCCTTTTCACCGATAGAAGATCTGAACCTTCCACGAAATAGTGTTGATGATGTGGTAAAACAGATCGTTAAAGATTGCGACTCGGCAATCAGCCAGATTCCTGCAGCTTCTACCAAAGATTGGGATGCGGCCAATTACGGCCGTGCTACAAAGGCTGCCGGAATGGCACTAAAAGCCAAGGCGCTGTTGGTTTATGCAAGTCCGCTTTATAACCCCGGTAACGAGCTGCAGCGGTGGCAGAATGCTGCAAAAAGTGCAAAAGATCTAATCGATTTAAACAAACACAGCTTGTTGAGCACGGCGTTATTCCCAAGCTTATGGGACTATACAACCACCGCTACTTCTTACAACAATGAGGTTATCTTCGCCACACCGGCAAGCAATACCAATACAATAGAGTCAAATAATGCACCCATTAGCTTCACTGGCGGTTTGGGAAGAACAAACCCTACACAGAACCTGGTCGATGCTTTTGAAATGACCAATGGTAAAGCCATAACAGATCCTGCTTCTGGGTATGATCCGCAAAATCCATACGCCAACAGAGACTCACGTTTAAACCAGTTTATTGTATATAATGGAGCAAATTTTAAAACGGGAAGTTTAACCCGTGCAGTAGAAACTTATGAGGGAGGCCGTGATAACGTTCCTGCCAATGTAAATAGTACAAAATCCGGTTATTACCTGCGTAAATTTCTCAGTGGCAATGCAACTTATAACATCACTGGTACCACAAGCGTAAGAAGGCCCTGGGTATTGTTTAGGTATGCTGAAATCTTACTGATCTATGCAGAAGCCTTAAATGAATCTGGAGGTCCGAATGCAGAAGTTTATAATGCAATAAACGCTGTGCGCACCCGTGCCGCGATGCCCGCGCTATCTGGCTTAACGCAATCTCAAATGCGCGATCGGATTAAAAATGAGCGCCGTGTAGAATTATGTTTCGAAGAACAGCGGTTTTTTGATGTAAGGCGATGGAAGGATGGCGAAAGTAATTTTAACGGACCCGTTAAAGGCATAAAAATTACCAAGGTGGGTACTACGTTAGCTTATAGCCCTTTTGTAATTGAAAACAGGACCTTTACCAGTAAAAACTATTGGTATCCTTTCCAGCAGTCTGAAATCAATAAAGCAAATAAACTGATTCAAAATCCAGGGTATTAAGTATGATGTATAGCTTAAAATTTTCTCCCCATCAAGGCAGATTTGTAATAACCGGTTCGGTAAGAAAAACGTTGATTTTTTTGCTTGCGCTAATCCTATTTTCAGGTAGTTTGTATGCGCAGAAAACGGATAAGTTTATGGGAGAAATTGTCAATTACGATGAAAGCACTGTTCCTGCCTACATCTTACCTGAAATATTGCTCACCACAAAGGGAAAAAGGGTGAAAAACACCTCAATTTGGGAGAAAAAACGAAGACCTGAGCTTTTAGCCCTTTTTGAAGAACATGTTTATGGAAAAACGCCCGGCAGTTTTGATAGTTTGAAATTTATGGTAACGAATGAAAAAGCTGATGCTATGGAGGGAAAGGCTCATTTGAAAGAGATAAAGATCACCGCCTGGAATAAAGGGAATTCGATATCCTTTCCTGTGGTACTCTTTATTCCAAACAAGCGGAACAAACCAGCTCCTGTATTTTTACTCATCAACAACCGGAGCAGCAGAAATACGGATCCAACAAGAGTAGAAAAGAGTACTTTTTGGCCTGCAGAGCTGTTGATCGACAGCGGTTATGCCATTGCTGCTTTTCATCATGGAGATGTAGCTCCTGACCGTAAGGATAGCTATCAGAATGGTGTATTGGCGCATTTGTTTCCGGCAGAACTCGAAAAAGATAATGGAATGAAAGCAATCGGCGTGTGGGCTTGGGCAGCAAGCCGGGTAATGGATTACTTCAAAACCGATAAGGCAATCGATTTTAACAAAGTTGCGCTCGTTGGGCATTCTCGGGGTGGTAAAACGGCTTTGTGGGCCGCCGCCCAGGATCAACGTTTTGCAATGGTGTTTAGCAGTTGCTCAGGCAGTACAGGCACATCGCTTGCCAGGCGTAAATATGGCGAAACAATAAGCCTGATCAATAAACAGTTTGGTTATTGGTTTAACAATAATTACAAGAAATATAGCAACGATGTAAACAGCCTGCCGGTCGATCAGCATATGCTCATTGGTCTCATTGCTCCACGGCCAGTATATACCACCAATGCAACCGAAGATCGATGGGCAGACCCTTATGGTTCATTTTTGTCATTAGTGAATGCCAAGCCCGTTTACGATCTCTATGGTAAAAAAGTTGTCTTTCCCAAAGATATGCCTGCGGTAAACAGTCCGATAATTAATTCGGCTATGGGTTACCATTTCAGGGAAGGAAAACACGACCTCAACGTTTATGATTGGACAAATTTTATCCGCTTTGCCAAACTCCATTTTTAGTTGTGGTATCGGATGGTTTTTTTGTAATGTTAGTGTGCTGATATAGCCTAAAAAATTAGATTGGTTAGTTTTAGTTAACGGAGGAACGCTGCAAAGCGCCTCCGTTTTTTGTTTTCTGGTGATATGCAATGATTTACCAATATTTTTTGAAGGCAATCTCAGTTTTAATACCCTTCAGGGCAATTTTTTTGTTCTTGTACAAAATTGAACCATTTCCGTACAAAAACGAACCCTTTAGCACCCTCAAGCCGTGTATTTTTATCACAACCAATTATATTCTTATGAGCCAATAGCTAAGTTCCCTTAACCCAGAGCAAGGTGAAATCGGAGGCTAAGTGTAGTAAATGCGTCCAGATTGGATGCATTAAAAGATCTCTTTGCCTATCCTAATCAGTATAACACCGTATGCTGATCACCGATTTTTCAAGCCCCATTATTGTGATTCGAATAGCGGTTTGCCGGCAATCGCCCTTCGATTTATAATGTCTCTTTACGTCAATCCCTTATTTAGGTCGCAACTGGTGCGCATGTGATTTTAGCAAAGGCAAAAATTGCCCTCTGCTTTGAAGCATTGCTGCATTCAAATTTAAAGAATTTTTAAATCCAATAATTTAATGTTTATTACCATGAAAAAACTTAATTTAGAGAAAACCGGAAAGGTCGCTTTGCTGGCATTTTTATGCTTGCAAATGCTTTCGTGCACTAAAAGCAAGGATGAAGATCTTTTAGAAACCTTTAGCAACGGCGCGCAGAAAATGGCTGTTGTTGGTGCCGCTAATAATGTACTGATCAGGCCTGTATACAATAGTACAGCTGTATTGCGCAATCCCTTAAACGGCTGGGTAATGTATGCAAAGCGTGATGCTGTTGATACGTACTGGGATAGTCAGTTTTATGTTCCGGAATTGGGAAGAAATGTAAAAGCTATAGATTATGCATCAGCCTGCTACATCCGTACAAGCTGGAGATCGCTCAATCCCAGCCCTGGCGTTTATGCCTGGAGAGACCTGAATTCACAAATTGGTAAATTAATTAATGGGGTTAAAACCAGGGGATTGCCCATCGCGTTCCGGATCGTTGTAGATGGGCGTGATCAGGGAGAAAATACGCCTGCATTTGTGTTCAACGCAGGAGCTGGATATTGGTTGTCAAATCCCGCCGCGCCTACACAGAAAACCCCTTATCCTCAGGATCCAATATTCAGGCAGTATTATGCCACTTTTATTGAGGAGCTTGCAAAAGACTTTAATGATCCCGTTCGTACTTCTTTTATCGACGCTTATGGTTTAGGTAAATGGGGAGAAGCGCATAATACGGTATATGCAGCGCCAGGTGTATTAACGGCCGCACAAACAGAGACGGTAAAGGAAGAGGTTTTAGACTGGATTATGGCACTATACAAGAGAACATTTACCAAAATACCGTTGGTGATCAATTACCACAGGCTAATAGGCCATCCTACGAGCTGGGGGGCAGCAAACGCCAATAGCGACAGGTTACTGGTGAAAGCGATCAATCAAGGGTATAGCTTGAGGCATGATGCCTTTGGAATGACCGATTACTACCAAAGCTGGGAGAAAAACTTCGCTGCAACCTGGAAACATAAACGTCCGATCATTATGGAGGGAGGATGGATTGTGAGTGGTACCCATCGTTACTGGATCGACTCAAGCGGACAATATCGTGAAGGGCATCCTGAGGATGTAAGGCTGGGCGAATTTAACCGGTCGGCCGAAGCTGCGGTAAACATGATGGATTTTAGGGTTGGAGAAACAACCTCCTGGTTTCAGACCAGCTTTCCGCTGGTACAACGTTTTAATGCAGAAGGAGGTTATCGGTTATATCCTGATGAGTTATCGTTACCAAATGCAATTGCCAATGGTGCAGCGGCTACTTTAAGCCATCGCTGGAAAAATATGGGCTGGGGGTATTGCCCTAACAATATTCCTCAGTGGAACTATAAGTACAAAGTTGCCTTTGCTATTCTGGATACTGCCGGTGCGGTAAAAAAACTTTTTATTGATGAAAACGGTGATCCGTCCAAATGGCTGAAAGATAATCCCATCACCTATAATTTCACCACAACGGCAATTAATTTGCCTCCTGGCAATTATAAATGGGGGGTAGCCATCATCGATAAAACAAATTTGAATAAACCGGGTATTGCACTTGCTGTAACAGGTACCTTTAAAAACGGATGGCTGGAACTCGGTAATTTGCAGGTACAGGCAGAAGCGCCTATTGGTCAAACGGTAAAATTAAAAGGTCCCAACAATATGTTTGTATCCGGCGAAAATGGGGAAGCGCCAATGCGATGTAACCGTGCGACTGCTTCTGGCTGGGAAACTTTTACCATTATAGATGCAGGCGGAGGAAAAGTTGCCTTGCGAAGCATGAACAAATTTGTATCCTCAGAAAATGGGGCTACTACCGGGATAACCTGCAACCGGACAACGATCAGCGATTGGGAAAAGTTTGATTGGGTGGTTAACGCCAATGGCAAAATCTCACTTAAGGGGAATAACGGTAAGTATATTTCTTCTGAAGGTGGGCAGTCGGTAATGAAATGCAACAGAGAAACTATCGCAGGCTGGGAGGCTTTCGCTTTGGAGTAGGCGTAAAATCACTAGTATGAAAGATTTGCCATTCTGGTCTTAGCGTCTCGCTAAGACCTACCAATTAATTCCATGTTTTGAGTTAATAGCAAAAAAAAACAAAGTCTTAGCGAGGCGCTAAGACCAGGTGGGGTTCCTCCTCGCAATGACGTTTTTACTATTCTAGTCTAAGCGTCTCGCTAAGAATTCGCATATTCTTCGCGTTTTAATAGTAAAAAACAAAGTCTCAGCGAGACGCTAAAACCAGATGAGGACTGAAAATCCATGTTTATCTGTGCGCATCTGTGGTTAAAATGGCTTAACTTAATGACATTGTTGTTCTGTTGAGTAGCACTTTTTTACTGTTATTTTAAGATTGTTGTATTGTATTATAAATATTACAACGACACAATCTCTTTCCAGTCTGATATTTTGTTTATTTGCGTCATTTATTTGCCGATACGCTCTACTTCTTTAATAAACTGGCTAACTACAGCCGACCGAACATCTACATTTAAACCAAATATTACGTTCATGAGATTATTCAATCTATTGAAGGGCTCTTTACTGATCTTTTTAGTTTTTGGCCTGTCACTGTTCTGCCTTGCTCAGACCACCTATAATTTTAATGCAGGGGCAACAATAACAACGCCTTCGGGTTCACCCTGGGCCACACAAGCTGTTATTACTATTGCTGGGGTCAATTATAAACTCACCTCAGGAGGAAACGGAGGTTTTAGCATTAGTGCAACAGGGGGAAGCGGCAATTCTGCTTCTTTGTGGAAAACCGGTGCAGGAGGAGACACCTTTAGATTGGAGCGCGCAGATGGACAGCCATTTAATTTTTATTCAATGTATGTTAGGCACGAGGGCTATAATAGTTACAACGGCCAGTTTGGTCTCGTTATACCGCCATGGTATATTGTTACCTATAATAAAGTTGCAGGAGCAGCCGAAACGGATCAGGATAATTCTCCTATAGTTGGAGGATCGAACGCAATTACCACTACAACCAATACTTTCACCAGAACATTGGCAGTAAACAGTGTTGATATATATTTCAAGGCAAATAATGGTTATTGGATCGATGATATAAGGGTTGGAATAGCTACCGGAACAGAGGTGGCTCCAACCGTTAGTACTACAGCAGCTACCACTATTCAGACTAATTCGGCGGTATTAGGTGGGAACGTAACAGCCGATGGAGGTGCCACTGTAACCGAAAGGGGTATTGTATGGTCTACCACAGGCGTTCCTACGACCTCAAATAATAAAGTAACCAATGGTAACGGAACAGGTAGTTTCAGTGCTGCAATTTCTTCCCTTCCGGCAGGTACACTGATCAACTATAGGGCTTATGCAATTAATTCAGAAGGTACCAGTTATGGTGCGAACATTCCATTTACCACCCTGGCTTTGCCAACCATTACTTCTGCAGCTTATAATGTATCAACAGGGATATTAACCGTAACAGGTACAGGCTTTCAAGCCAAGGCTGGAGCTGCCAATGATGCCGATATTTCTGCCTTAACCCTTGCTGCCGAGGGCGGTAGTTCTTATACGCTCACAAGCCCCGATGTGGAAATTACCAGCGCAACAGCGTTTAGCGTGACTTTGAATGCCGCCGATAGAGCGGCCTTGGGCATGATTATAAATAAGAATGGTACAACCTCCACAGGAGGTACTGTTTATAACCTGGCAGCCGCAAACGGCTGGATGGCCAACGTAAGTTTAAATGCAGATGCAACCAATGCGGTTACGGTGAGTGGGGTAGCCATACCGACCATTACTTCTGCTACCTACAATGGAACAACAGGAGTGATGGTAGTGAATGGAACCGGCTTTCTTATTAGAAGTGGTGCGCTCAACGATATTGATGTTGGTAAACTGACCGTTAAAGGCCAGGGCGGCGCTACCTATACCTTGACATCGCCCGGTGTTGAAGTCACTTCTGGACAGTTGTTTACGATCACATTGAATGCAGCCGATAAAGCCGCACTTGTTCCTGTTTTAAACAAGAATGGTCCTTCTGCACAGGATGGCAATATTTATAACCTGGCTGCTGCGGACGACTGGAACAGGGGCGCGGATCCGGCATTAACTACAGCAGATCAAACTGGAAATAGTATTCAGGCCACACTTCCAATTTCGCTTTTTCCGGTAACACTGCCAAATCCGGTATACGGGGCGGCTTACAGCCAGAACGTTACTGCTTCAGGCGGTACAGGGGTTTATACCTTTACGTTAAGTGCGGGCAGTCTGCCAGCGGGCATGTCCCTGAGCCCGGCGGGTGTTCTTTCAGGAACGCCTTCACAGGCTGGAAACTTTAACTTTACAGTGCAGGCTGCCGATGGCAATTCGGTAACTGGCACACGCGCATATAACATATCGATTGCATCGCCCACGGTCGTAGTCAATCCGGTTACTTTGCCCGACCCAGTACTAGGAGTGGCTTATAGCCAGCAACTGTCTTCTATAGGGGGGATAGCTCCGTACACCTATCTTGTTGGTGCCGGTGCATTGCCTGGGGGCCTGTCGCTCAGCAGCACGGGTCTTATCTCGGGAACGCCAATAGCCTCGGGTACTTTTAATTTTTCTATATTCTCCAGCGATATTTCTCCTTTTAATGGGGTAAGGGCCTATTCAGTTACTGTTGCACCGGCTGTGATCACCATCAGCCCTGCCACACTTCCTGATGCGGTGGTTGGATCGGCATATAGTCAATCTCTGTCATCCACCGGGGGCGTATTACCTTATACTTATTCGATTACTGCCGGCGTGCTGCCTGCAGGTATCACGCTGAGCACTGCTGGAGTACTGTCGGGAAGTGCCACAGCAGCTGGAAGCTATTCCTTTACCGTAAAAAGTACAGATGCATCTTTGGGCAGTAAATCCCAGGCTTATAGCATTAACGTTGCTCAGGCCGATATTACAATAAGCCCTGCTACAGTGCCTAATCCTACTTTGGGTGCCGCATATAGCCAAACCTTCTTATCTGTGGGCGGAACAGCACCTTATACTTATTCGATTACTGCCGGCGCGCTGCCTGCAGGTATCACGCTGAGTGCTGCAGGAGTACTGTCGGGAACGGCAACTGCAACAGGCAGCTATACTTTTACGGTAAAAAGTACTGATATATTTTCGAGCAATAAATCAATATCATACACCATAGTGATATCGGCGCTAACAATTTCTGCCCCTGCCAACTTTCCTGTGGGCTTAAGCACCACTTATGGAACGGCATCCGCTATAACTAGTGTCACTGTATCCGGTGTCGGATTATTGGCAGGAATTACGGCCACTCCATCATCAACCACCAATTTTGAGGTGAGTGCCGATGGTACAACTTTCGGTCCTTCTGCCATCATCGGTAGTTCTGGTACGGTGTCTGGGACTGTATATGTAAGACTAAAAGCAACTGCATCCGCTGGTACAAATTTAGGAAATGTGATATTAACAAGTGCAGGTGCAAATAGTACTACGATAAACATACCCTCGAGTACAGTTTTAAAGGCAACATTAACTTATACTTCAAATGCGATATCAAAAGTTTATGGGGCAAGTGTTCCGGTTTTAACAGGAACAGTAACCGGCTTTGTGAATTCGGAAATTATAACAACCGCAACAACCGGCACTATTAATTGGTCAAGTCCGGCTACAATAAGTAGTGCTGTGGGTTCGTATAATGTTAATGGTGGAGGACTAACTGCAGCAAACTATAATTTTGTGCAGGCTGCAGCTAATGCCTCAGCTTTAACAGTTACACCAAAACCATTAACCGTATCAGCAACCGGGAATAATAAACTGTACGACGGGAGTACAACTGCAACGGTAACCCTGAGCGATGATCGTATAGCAGGCGATGTGTTTACCGAAAGTTATACAGGAGCTTCATTTGCATCAGCTGCTGTAGGAACAAATAAACCGGTAACGGTTACGGGCATTACCATTTCTGGTGGTGCATCTGGCAATTATACCTTAGGCAATACAACCGCATCAACAACGGCAAATATTACGGTTAGAACGATTACAATAAACCCGACTGTAAATTCAAAAACTTACGGAAACGTAGACCCTACACTGAACTTCACCGCTACACCAGCTTTAGCTACCGGTGATAGTTTTAGCGGATCACTTACACGTGCAGCAGGAGAGAATATCGGTACTTATGCCATTACCCAGGGTACGCTTTCGGCCGGAAGTAATTATGCGATAAGTTTTACCGCCGGCACAAATTTTACAATCAATAAAAGAGCAATTACGGTTACTGCTACCGCACAATCGAAAGGATACGGTAATGTTGATCCCTTCCTAACCTTTACGCTTGGCGGATCGGGCCTGGCCTTCGCCGATACCTTTAGCGGCAGTTTATCGCGCGCACCGGGAGAAAATGTGGGCAGCTATGCCATCATCCAGGGTACCCTGGCACTAAGCACTAATTATGTGATCACCTTTACTCCAGGAATAAATTTTACAATCAATCCAAGGGCGGTAACGGTTACGGCTACTGCACAATCGAAGGAATACGGTAGTGTTGATCCCGTCCTTACCTTTACGGTAGGCGGATCAGGCCTTGCCTTTGCCGATACCTTTAGCGGAAGCTTAAGCAGACTGCCGGGTGAAAATGCGGGTGATTATGCCATTACTCAAGGTACCCTTGCATTGAGCAGTAATTATGCTTTAAGCTATGTTGGTGCAGATCTTTCCATCGGCAAGAAAACCATTACGGTAACAGCTGCCGCTAAGAACAAAATCTATGGTGATGTCAATCCGGCGTTAACCTATACTTTTGCCCCCGCATTGGTTACAGGCGACAGCTTCAGTGGATCGCTTAGCCGTTCGGCAGGAGAAAACGCGGGCACTTATCCGATCGGTCAGGGCAGCCTGGCTTTAAATGCAAATTATAGCTTGAACTATACAGGAGCTGATTTTGTGATAGGTAAGAAGATCATTACGGTAACCGCATCCGCCAAAAGCAAAACCTATGGTGATGCCGATCCGGCACTGACCTATACTTTCATCCCGGCTCTGGTAGGTACTGATACTTTTACGGGAGTACTGAGCAGATTGCCGGGTGAAAATATTGGAACCTATGCCATTAACCAGGGTACACTTACACTGAACAGCAATTATACCTTAAATTATGTGGGCGCAAATCTCACAGTTGGCAAAAAAACAATAACGGTAACAGCAGTGGCGAAGAGTAAAATCCAGGGTGCTGCCGATCCGGTGCTGACCTATACTTTTGCCCCGGCTTTGGTAACAGGCGATAGCTTTACAGGATCCTTGAGCAGGGCAGTTGGTGAAACCGCGGGTACCTATGCCATTACCCAGGGTACACTGGCATTGAACGGAAACTATATCCTGGCCTACACGGGAGCCAATCTGACCATTGAAGCGAAAACCGTAATAACGGTAACTGCGGTAGCCAAAAGCAAAACCTATGGTGATGCAGATCCGGCATTAACCTATACTTTCGCTCCGGCGCTACAGGCCGGCGATAGTTTTAGCGGAAGCCTGGACAGGTTGCCGGGAGAGCATATCGGCACCTATGCAATTGGCCAGGGTACTCTTGCACTGGATGGGAAGTATATCATAACTTACGTTGGTGCTGATCTGACCATTGGCAAAAAAACAATAACAGTGACAGCGGCAGCGAAAAACAAAACCTATGGCGATGCAGATCCGGCGTTGACCTATACTTTTGCTCCTGCATTGCAAACAGGTGATAGTTTTACGGGATCCTTGAGCAGAGCGGTTGGTGAGAATACTGGTACTTATGCCATCAATCAAGGTACACTTGTATTAAGCAGTAACTATAGCATAGCATTTAGCAGTGCCGATTTAACTATCGGCAAGAAAACAATCACGGTAACTGCGGTAGCGAAAAGCAAAACCTATGGTGATGCCGATCCGGCGCTGACTTATACTTTCGCCCCGGCATTGGGAACAGGCGACAGCTTTAGCGGATCACTTAGCCGTGTGGCAGGCGAAAATGTGGGCACCTATCCGATCAATCAGGGCAATCTGGCTTTAAATGCAAATTATACCCTGAACTATACAGGAGCAGATTTGGTAATTGCTAAGCAAACCATTACGGTAACCGCTGCCGCTAAGAATAAAAGCTATGGCGATGCCGATCCAGTGTTGACTTATACTTTCGCCCCGGCATTGGGAACAGGCGACAGCTTTAGCGGATCACTTAGCCGTGTGGCAGGCGAAAATGTGGGCACCTATCCGATCAATCAGGGTAGCCTGGCTTTAAATGCAAATTATACCCTGAACTATACAGGAGCAAATTTGGTAATTGCTAAGAAAACCATTACGGTAACCGCTGCCGCTAAGAATAAAAGCTATGGCGATGCCGATCCGGCGCTGACCTATACTTTTGCTCCGGCATTAGGAACTGGCGACAGCTTTAGCGGATCACTTAGCCGTGTGGCAGGCGAAAATGTGGGCACCTATCCGATCAATCAGGGCAGCCTGGCTTTAAATGCAAATTATAGCTTGACTTATACGGGAGCCGATCTGGTCATCGCTAAGAAAACCATTACGGTGACTGCTGCTGCCAAGAGCAAAACTTATGGGGATACCGATCCGGCGCTGACCTATACCTTTAGCCCTTCGCTAGGGGCAGGTGATGGTTTTACAGGTACGCTGAGCCGCAGTCCTGGCGAAAATGCAGGCGTGTATGCTATTGCCAGTACCTTGAGCGCGGGTGCTAATTACATTATAGACTTTAAAACAGCTGATCTGACGATTAATAAAGCAGTGCTAAACGTAACTGCAGATGCACAGCAGATGTGCCAGGGAGCCGATCTGCCCACATTTACTTTGAGCTACAACGGTTTTAAATTTTCTGACAATGCAAACAGTTTAAGCACAAAGCCATCGGTAAACAGCACCGGGAGCAGGTCTTCTGCAGCTGGAGATTATGTGCTTTCGCCAATTGGCGGCGTATCTGCCAATTATACTTTTAACTATATCAATGGCGTGCTCAAAATCAATCCACTTCCGCTAATTGCTATCAATAGCGATAAGGGAACCAGTTTCAGCAGGGGAGAGACAGCTATTCTTACCGCAACAGGAGCTGCAAGTTATGTATGGGCGACTGCCAGTGGGATTATTACCGGTCAAAATTCTGCCAGCCTTACTGTTAGGCCAAGAGAAACTACTACCTATACCGTTACCGCTACCAACGGAAGCGGATGCAGCCAGAGCCAGTCTATTACCATCACTGTCGCCGAGGATCTTTCAAAAATCAAGGCGAACAACATTCTTACCCCAAACAATGATGGTTTTAACGATAAGTGGGTAATCGAGAATATCGACTACTATCCGAACAATGAGGTTAAGGTGTTTGATAAGGCCGGAAGGATCATTTATAGTAAAAAGGCATACGATAACAGCTGGGACGGAACAGTCAACGGAACGGCACTTTCAGAGGGTACCTATTATTATATTGTTGATTTCGGTACGGATAAGATGAGGGTAAAGGGTTTTATCACACTGGTAAGGGAAAATTAGTTAAATTAAAGAGAAGATCAAATGAAGACTTTATATAAATTATTGATGTTACTGGCCGTATGGATACCTGCAGCCAGTGTTCATGCACAGCTGAATCCGCTTTCCTCACAATATTATACCAACCGCTATGTGATCAATCCCGCATTTGCAGGTGCAAACAATGGCCTGCGCATAAACGGGGCCTATCGTAAACTTTGGGATAACGTTCCGGGCGCTCCCGTAACACAGAACCTCACCGCGGACTATGGTTTCGGTAAAGTTGGTATAGGACTGAACATGAGCAATGAAAGTGCGGGGCTACAGCGGCAGACCCGCATAGTGGGCAGTTATGCCTACCACCTGCCTTTAAACGCAAACAACCAGCAGCTTCATTTTGGCCTGTCGGTAGGTTTCATGAACCAGCGTCTAGAAAACGCAGATATTTATGGCAATCCGAACGATCCGATGGTGGGGCTTTACAATGACCGGAAAACCTATCTTGATGGGGATTTCGGTGTTGCCTATACTTCAGATAAACTGAGTATCGAGGGATCGTTGCCCAACCTGAAAAGCTTTTTCAAAAAAGATGTGATCAAGCTGGCCGATGTGGCCACTTTTTATACGGCCATAAGTTATAAGATTACGCTGAGCGAAGGAATGGAAGGGATAGCGCTTGAACCAAAAGTAGCCTACCGCGGGGTAAAAGGGTTCGATAATATTTTTGATGTAAGTGCACAGGCCTGGATTGCAAACAAACAGGTATTTCTGATGGGGGTATATCATAGCAGTGAAAATGCCACCTTCGGCATTGGTGTCGACTTTAAAAGAAAATACCTGATCAGTGGGATGTACACCACACAGACCTCGGCTTTAAGTGCCTATACCAACGGTAGTTTTGAGCTGAACCTCCGGTTGAGCGTGCTGTAAGATATTTGGTAGAAGGATAATTATGGGTATTTGATAGCATGAAGGAAATGATCGTATCAATGCCCTTATAATACCTGGTAAACAGATTGACAACCCCGATGTACTTGCTGCTATCGGGGTTGCTTTTTTAATGCGCGGTGGAGTAAAACGAGCATGCCTTAAAGGTTGGGCAATACTACTTCATGTATCCCCTCAGCAACAAACGTTTGTTGGCAGATAAGTAATGCAATGTAGGGTAAGGACTTAGCTATCGTTTTAAAAATTGTCTCTATGCTATAGGTTTTTAGGTAGTCGAGTCCTGCTGATTTACGCTGAAAAAGCGGGTTTTTTGTAGAAAAAAGCGTATTTTTAAAGAAGCATGGAGTTTGTTTATATATACGTTTTTGTTGTCAGTTTTCTCGCTACCCTCGTTCGTTCAACTTTTGGTTTTGGAGAATCTTTAATCGCTGTTCCTTTATTTATACTTTTTATCCCTATCGATACCGCCGTACCCTTGTCTGTTCTGATTTCGATTTTGGTTGCATTGGTAGTCGTCATGCAGGATCATCGTCAGATACACTTTGATAGCGCCAAGTGGCTTATCATCTTTGCCGTTTTAGGTATACCAATTGGTCTAATGATTTTAATTTATGGCAATGAATTCTGGGTGAAAATTGGTTTAGGTGGGCTGATTATTTTATATTCCCTGTATGCCGTTTTAGGAAAAAATACCCTTTCCCTTAAGGCCGATAATAGATTATGGCTTTTTATCTGCGGTTTTTTGTCTGGTGTATTGGGCGGTGCATATGGCGTAAACGGACCGCCACTTGTTGTTTATGGAAATATGAGAAACTGGAGCGCCAAACATTTCAGGGCAACCCTTCAGGCTTATTTCCTGCCAACTAGTTTTATCGGTTCCATCGGGTATTTTGCAAAGGGGCTGATTACCCTAGAAGTGCTAAAATATTTTTTGATCTCGTTGCCTGCTGTATTTCCGGCAATATTTTTAGGACGCTATCTTAATCATAAAATTAGCGGAAACTCTTTTTTCAGGTATGTTTATTTCGGACTCATTGCGATTGGCTTATTTTTGATCGTAAATACATTATTATCGGCGTAGGCGTACAGAAATTAACATCATTAAAGTGGTGGCATCTTCTCTCTCTATTAGGCTCATTTGAAAAAGCGAATGGTTGACATGTTGTCGAAGCTTGTGAATAATTTAGGGTTACGGCTGGCCAGGAATCTAATCTAGCAGGATCCTGATCCCATTTGGAAACGCTTTGTCTGCGACTTCCATCTGCGTATAGTTAAAGTTAAGGGCCTTTAAACCTTCCATTGGATATGAATAGATTCTGCAGGGATGGTCACTTTTAACCTGCTTGATTTTATAGGAAAATTCAACATCTTTAAGACCCTTTGCTTCGATCTTGTAACGGTATTCTCCAGCCTGTTCGTGGAAGTTGGCCAATTCGATCATTCCATTTAGAGGCGAGCCTGCTGTATTGATTATACGCCAGTAGAGTGGTTTTGATGATCCTGAAAGCGTTATTTTGACCTCTGCGGGAGTCAGGCCATTTTGTAGGATCAGATTTTGCCCGGTAGGTCTGTCGGCTAACACAATCCCTATTTTCAATGGCGGGCTCTCATTTAACAATCCATCACATTCGTTGTCTGGGCTTCGGATAGGTTTCTTGCAGCTTGCAATTATGGTAATAGCGATAAGTAGAAAGGTTAATTTAAGTAGCGTTTTCATTCAAGGGAATATTAGGTTATAAAATGGAGGTTTATTGAATCGGATAAATGGTTAATTTCAGATCAGCTTTCGCCGGTAGCAGAAAAAAATACAGTTCAATGGGAGGATGTCCTCCCGCTAAAAAGAAAAATAAATAATTCTGTCATAGGTTTATGGTTGGTCGTTACTTAAACGGAAACCGTTTTTAAAATGCTACATCGAACGGATATTTATTTCATTCACTGGTATAAACGGGCAGGTATCCGCTGCTATCCCTGTTGCGGAAATGGTTTGCTTTTGTTGGTTTTAAATGTAAATAAGGCTTTTAGATATTTTTTGTTCGTATTTTTCAAGGAAATATGCCGTAACATTCATATCTCTGAAATAACATGGATTTCTAGCGAAACTAACCAGTCTAAGTAATTAGTTTGGGAGGCTTTGGTTGGCAATGGGAGCACGGAATGTAAAACACGTTTTTTGATAGTCTGATGTGACAGTCAGCGTTCCATTATGGCTCTTTGCTATCTCTGAAGCAATATATAATCCCAGTCCAAGACCGTTCTGACTTGATTGTACACCTTCTCTATGGAATGGGTGGAAAATGTGTGCCATTGCCTTCTCAGGGATTGGGCTGCCGTTATTGGCGACAGAAACCTCCCAGAAGTTGTCTTTTACCAACGCTTTGAACACAATAGGAGTTTCAGTCGAACCATGGGTAATAGCATTCGCGAGCAGGTTGGATATTAACTGAGAGATGCGTGAGGGATCGCATTCTACAGTTTCACCGATTTCAAAATCTGATTCAATATGTCTATCAGGCCATACTACCTTTAATTCGTCACTTATCTGATTGAGCAGCTCTTCAAGATCAACAATAACGGGGTTTACGGGAATGCCTCCACCTAAACGGCCACGTGCAAAATCCATGATGTTGTGGATCATCTCATACATTCTTTTAGAGCCCGACTGTATGATATTGACAAGCCTTTCTCCGCGCTCATTGATTCCGGTTTTTGCAAGGAGTTGAGCTGCGCTCATAATTCCACTCAGCGGGTTACGCAGGTCATGGCCCAGTACCGCAATGAACTGTTCCCTGATCTTGGCATTTTTCTGTTCAATGTTTAACTTATCTTCGGCGAGCTGTCTTGCAATCTGGAGGTTTTCTTCATACAGTCTCCGGTCTGAGGCCTTAAACAACGTAAACCTCATGAAAAGAGGTTGGTTGTTATCTCCTTTTCTTTCGTAGCCGTTAATGTAAACTGGCATTTTTCCATGCCCCGAATTGGCAAGTTCTACAGCTACTTCATCAAAATGCCCTTGCATCCGCAACAATGGCCAAAGGTGGGTCTCAAAATAAATCTTTCCACCAACTGCTAGAAGATCAGAAAAACGTTTGCCGTGAAATTGATCGGGAGTACTGTTTAACCATTGCGCTGTGCGACTGTTTACGCGGACAATTTTTCCCTCCCCATCAGTAATCACAAATCCGCATAGCGCGGTTTCAAAAAAATCGTCAAAATCTTTTGCTAACGGTGATAAGTGGGGGATATGGTTATTATCCATTAAGATAGCTGATCATATTTGCAATTGTTTCTTCTGGAGCACTTAGGTTTGGGCAATGGCCTGTAGCGTCCATAACAACAAGTTTACTTTCCCGCATATGCCTGTGCATATAGCGACCTACTTCAACAGGTGCGATCACATCATTACTGCATTGCAAAATTAATGTGGGCACATTTGTTTTTTCTAAAATGTCACGCTTATCTGTCAGAAAAGTAGTACGGGCAAAATGTTTGGCAATTTCAGGGTCCGTTTTACAAAAGCTATTAGCTAATTCATCCCCAAGTTCCTTCCTGTTTGGATTTCCCATAATAACCGGAGCCATGGCCATAGACCAGCCAAGGTGGTTGTTATCCAAGGATTCGAGTAATTCTTCGATTTCTGCTTTGTTAAAGCCACCAATATAATCATCCTGATTGATATAAGATGGAGAGGGGCTGACTAGAATGAGGCATTTGAAAAGTTCAGGCGCAATTCCTGCTGCAATAAGCCCCATGACTGCGCTCACCGAATGCCCAACGAAAATCATATCTCTGAAATCCAGCGTATTTGCAATTTCTATAATATCATGGGCGTAGCCATCAAGATTATCATATTTCTTGTAAGAATAAGCAGAAAGATCTGAGCTGCCAGCACCAACATGATCAAATAATACAATCTTATAGTCAGCCTCGAATGCAGGATAAACAAAACGCCACATGTTCTGATCACAGCCAAAACCGTGTGCGAACATCATCACTCTCTCGCCAGCTCCTTTGACAATTACATTATTCCTTTCAATTACATTCATATCTCAGATTGTCTGTAAAGATAACACATTTTAAAACTGAATACTATGGTATGTAGGAGATTAATCTACATGGCGGTATTAAGCGCAGAAGCTTATTTTTATTCATTTTTTCTTTTTCTGCAAATATTTTAGGGAAAGTTATCTTCGAATGGAGAACGGAGAAAAGACCCGGGTTTCAAGCAGGAAGAAAGATGAGGTAATACGATATGGCGAATATTGTAAAGTCCTTTGGAATGACTCCCATGGCCAGACACGTGAGTTTAGGCTGCTTAAAACCAAGTCGACATTAAGATTGTTTAATTTCATCGTAATGGAGAGGAAAATAAGATGGGAAGGCTTGCAATACAGGTCTTTGGAAAATTGTACGTTAACGGAAACAGGTAATGGTGTCGCAATCACATCGGTTATTAAATGCCAGGTTAACAACCAGGCGATTAAAATTTTATATAAAATTCTCACAGATACGTTGTGGGCAACCTATTTCGTTGAAATAAATGTCATATCGGGCAGAAATGAAAAAACACTTCTCCTAGAGAAGAAAGGTGGTTATTGGCTGCTCAACAATACGATTGATCATCGATTTGATGGTTGTGCGGATATTGATATTTCATTAACACCTTTTACCAATACATTGCCTATAAGAAGGTTGGTTTTTAACGGGCAATTGAGAAATAGGATCGAGGTGATATACATAGATATTATTGCTGACCTTATATTGCCTGTAAGACAGTATTATACCAAGATATCGGATTCGGTATATCTGTACGAAAACGAAAAATCGACATTTAAGGCCGAGCTAAAAACCGATCCGTATGGATTGGTAATTGAATACCCGAAACTATTCCATGAAAAATAGCACCCATCTATTTCTGGTTGTTTAAATTCATTTCTGGCTCCTCCTTGATTTTTATGTCTGTAAGAATAATCAAGGGTTACGATTATGCTGCCCTTAAGCAGGCCGCCACTCAATATCATTAAGTTAAACGCTTTTAACCACAGATGCACACAGATAAATACAGATTTTTATATCTGTGTGCATCCTTTCTATCTGTGGTTAAATTATTTTTGCTCGTGCTGAATGGCTTAACTTAATAACACTGGGCCGACACTACCCCCAGGCTCTTGCACCACCTCCGCGAACTATAACGGTCTATTTTAGCTCAATAGCGGTGCTAATTAGCTCTATTTGGCTCATTTAAGGCCAAGATGAGGCGCCAGTGCTGCTAAGCCGCTAGGTTTGAGCATGGATTAAAAATGAAACCCGACAATGGTCTGGTTTTTTGTTTTCTGGAATGCAGGGAACATTGCAGCCTAAAATCGCATGATTTCAGACTTTTTTCATTTCGGTGCTCTGGTGTAATTATGCCGTCTGCGCATTTTTAATACGCGTATGCATGCGCCATCGATGGAAATATGTGGCGATATTATTATTCAATTGTATTTTTTATCATTAAAAAATATTAGATTCGCCATGCAGTTTAATGTATTATTTTACTGTCATTATCGATCTATTTTAAAATCATCACTTTACTAAACTAAATTAACAGCTATGAAAAATTTATTAAAGTACTTACTACTTTTAAACATTGCATTATTCTCTGTGGCTTGTCGCTCAGATAAGGATGGTCTTTTAGATGAACCACCAATTACGGCAACCACTGAATTCTACAAAAACGCAAACCAACTGGCTGCGACCTATGATCCTTCAAACACCGTAAGTCAGACGATTAGGGATCAGGTTTACGAATTATATAAGAAACAAAAGTGGGGCGAACTGGAAACGCTATTTATAAACAACAATTTAAACGGAAAATGGCCTCCTGCAAACGGAGGTTTCAATACAGTCGATGATACACCAATTACGATGGGGCAAAAATACGATAGATACAGTGGTGCGATTGGAACCTACAGTGGAACAGGAGCTCCTACCTTGGGGGGAAGTTTTACAAGTCCAGTCATCAATGGATCAGTGTATTCCTTCGGGCAAAGGGCCTTAAATCAACCGGAAAATACTTATGATTTTTATTATGAAATCGAAGTTTTAAATAATTCATTAACTTTCAAAGGCCAAACAGCAGATATTATTCCTTGGTTTAATCAGGCGGGCTATGGTAAGCAGACCATGTGGAAAATCCCGATCGATCCGGCGACTGGCTACCAAAAAACCTGGAATAAATTGGCCCAAGAAGGGTATATTAAAGTAACAATAAAGAAAAACCCGAGTGGAAAATACCCGGGCGCTGTAGGCGTAGTTATTGCACAATAAAATCATTTAGATGTATTCCATTTCAAAAAAAATAATCATTGAAAAACAGGTTTCTGTTGCCAAAAACACGTTCAGTAATGCAGAGATCGGTAACTCAGCAGAAGTAAAATTCAAATGTTGCACCTGTGGCCATGAAAATATCGTTAAAATAACACCTTATGAATCAGGCTTTCCGGTTTTTCAATTGTACGATAATGAAAAGGTTTTAGCTAAAAATGAATTATTAAAAAATAATATTGTCTCCGAAACCTCCATAAATTTACTTCACTTTGGAGAATTGACAGTAAATGATTTACCAACATTGTACTTTGGAACAGATTGTACGTCTTGTCATTCAAAATATATTTGTGTTTTCAGCTATGGTGAAAAACAACCTGGACTGACTTTGCTTACCATTTCCGGCGTATGGAAATATAACGAAATTTAAGCTTGGATATCCCAAAAATAGCCATTTGTTTTTCAGCAAAGTGATTTGCCGGGTCATTTTTTAAAGGTTTTGGAAACATATTTGTTGAAACTGCAGTTGCCAACTAAAGCCAATAATTTGAGCAGAACTACCTTTTGATGATAAGCTACCATAATATTGTTTAGTAAGCTAAACTGCTCCATCATTCCCCGCATAAAAAAATTAAAGCCTGAAATTGTATGATTTCAGGCTTTTTTCATTTCGTCTCTTTAGTGTATATGTATCTTATGTATTTTAAGGAAGACATCTATGATGTTCATATTTTTCACATGCGGCCCGCGAGCGCTAGCAATGGCATATCGTTATAGGCCAGGGTCCTCTAATAAGTAGATATAGTTAAGCAGGTGAAAGGTGGTCTATAAAATGGATATCTCGGATAACTTGCTGGAACTCGTTTTGTCAATCTCGAATCCAGATTACACATTGTTGAGCATGTACTCAGTTTTAACATTTTAATATTGATAAATTATTAGTTAACCAATGCTTTCTTTCCTGATTTTACAAAACTCAATAAGTAGGCCAGTAACAGAAGAGGTACTGCCATCCAGATTATTTCGTGGACACCAAACTTTGCAATTATAATGCCGCCTAAGAATGCGCCTAATGAAATGCCGATATTATAGCAAGATGTTAAAAGACTGTTTACAAATTCCAAAGCATTATGGGGAACGGATTGAGTGGTTCGAATGTTGGGTACTAAAAATCCGCCTGTGTGGATCATGCCCCATAAGGAAACAATAATTACCATAGGGATAAAAATTGTTCCAAAATAATAAGCCAATATTTGCACAGCTATCAAAAGAATAAAAAAGAACCGGCTGGTCAGTATTACATTTTTACCTAGTGCAATACCCATTAGCCAGTTACCAAGAATCCCCATTCCACCAAATAGGAGCAGCATAATGCTAATTTGAGTGCCGTTCATATTCGAAATATTTTCAAGGTACGCGGCAAGATAGCTATAGCTCGAGAACATGGCCGCAAGTGTAAGTACAGTGGAAACAAGGTTTAGCCAAAGCCTGGTATCCTTTAAAACATGCAACTGGCTTTCAGCAGATTTTTCACTGTTGCCCGGCATAGATGGTACAACAAATAGCAGGCCTAAAAAGGCAATTAAACTGATAATACTGGTCAAGAAAAAAGATGCCTGCCAACTATGAAAATAATCAGCAGCATAGGTAGTTAAGGGTACACCCAAAACCGTAGCGATGCTAAGGCCAGTCATGACGACCGATACTGCTTTGGCACCGCCTTGTTTGAACGCTACTGCTAGCGAAATATTCCAAAACAATGGGTGGAAGAAGGCAGGCAAAATCCTCGCGATCATCAAAATGGTAAAGTTAGGGGAAAAAGCTGAAAGCAGGTTTGAGAGTATAAAAACACCCAAAACAAGGCATAATAAGAACTTGCGATTGATCTTAGAAGTAAGGGCAGTTATAAATGGAGACGATACGGCAACTGTTATAGCAAAGGCACTTAATAACCACCCTGCTGTATCCACAGAAACGCCAAACTCCCTGCTGATTGTTGGCAAGATACCGATAACGCCAAATTCGGTAGTGATAATGCCAAAGGCACCTAATGCCAGTATATATATAGACTTATTCATATATTTAAATATTTCGATGTTTATTGGTAAGTTGTTACTAATTTCATGTGTAAGCACCCTTAATCCTTTAACGAATTTAGGCAGGCGATGTACTCATTGAGCACTGTCTCGTTCAGCAGGTATTTGAAATTACGTCCTTCTTTTTGAGGCACCAACAGGTCTGCATCAACCAGTTGCTTTAAATGGTGGGATACGGAAGGTTGTGTCAGGTCTAAAAGATCATTTACTTCTGCACAGTAGAGGCAATCTTTCTTTTTTTTGAACTCCTGTAAAATAGCGATCCTGTTGGTATCACTTAGTGCCCGGGATATCTTTTCTATCTTTTTGTTATTCATTCTTCCGGCTTGCCCAAATTAACAAGGGGTAAAGCCTTGGCAAAGGTAAATTTTAATATTGATATATAGAAATGTATCTATATTTATTGGATTGTTTTAAGATAAGGTTGTTAGTCATCTGGGAGATCCCTTATCTTTTAGTAAGAAGTGATAAAATCCACGGTCTGCCTGGCATATATCCCTTCAGCAAGATCGAAAAACTCAAAAGACATTCTGTTTTAAAAAGACTGTTAACGATGCAGTCAAAATAAATAATATAAATCCTATAGGAATAATAGATTATTATTTTTAGGTTTGCATCATTATATAATACTTATCCAGAAAGACTGAGGGAAGGGCCCTATGACGTCTGAGCAACCTATACACTTGTAAAAGGTGCTAATTCCTTTCTGCCCGAGGGTGGAGAAGATAAGTTGGTTATGCATCCGCATGCTAATTGATTTTGAGGCCGCTCAAAGTTTTTCTGGTAAAAGAACTCCTAAAAAAATCAGAAAATGAAGAAAACTTTTACACTTTTTACGGCTATTCAATTGCTCTGGCTTCCTTTATTGGCGCAAAATAGGCTGAGTGGATTTAAAACCCAGAATATTCCGATACAGCGTGATATTGAACAGCAATTTGATGCCGGGCTTAATAAAGAAAATATAGGGGCTGCCATAAAAGAACTTTCTACCGATCCCCACCACTTGGGTGCTAAAGGCAGTAAAATAGTAGCAGAATCTGTACTTAAAAAGTTTAGAAGTTATGGCTGGGATGCAAAAATAGAGACTTATTATGTTTTATTTCCAACGCCTAAAACCCGTTCGGTAGAACTTTTAGGGAGCAACAGATACAGTGCCTCGCTCGAAGAAAAGGCTATTAAGGAAGATTTAGCAACTGCACAGCAAGGGCAATTGCCTCCTTACAATGCCTGGAGTGCCGATGGTGATGTTAGTGCAGGTCTTGTTTTTGTAAATTACGGTCTGCCAGCTGATTATGAAAAGCTGGAGCGTTTAGGTATCAGCGTAAAAGGCAAGATTGTTATTGCAAAATATGGCAGATCGTGGCGGGGCACTAAACCTAAAATAGCATACGAACATGGTGCAGTGGGCTGTATCATTTATTCGGATCCAAAAGACGACGGCTTTGTGAAAGGAGATGTATATCCGCAAGGCGCTTACAAACCGGAATTTGCTGTTCAACGGGGATCGGTAATGGATATGGTAATTTATCCCGGTGATCCATTAACGCCCGGAATCGGTTCTACCAAGAATGCCAAAAGGTTGGAGCGGGCAAATGCCAAAACGATTCTTAAAATTCCGGTTCAGCCCATCAGCTATCACGATGCTTTGCCATTGCTTGCAGCACTTAAAGGTCAGGTGGTACCTACTGATTGGAGCGGTGGCTTGCCCGTTACCTATCACATTGGCGATGGAAGTACCGTGGCCCGTTTAAACCTGGCTTTTAACTGGGATATTGTGCCGGCATACAATGTTGTAGCAAAACTTGAGGGAAGTAAATTTAAAAATCAGTGGATTATACGCGGTAATCACCACGATGCCTGGGTAAATGGTGCTGCAGATCCGGTAAGTGGCCTAGCCTCCCTTTTGGAAGAAGCAAAATCTATCGGAAAATTGGCGAAGGCAGGTATAAAACCAAAACGAACACTTGTTTATATTGCCTGGGATGGAGAAGAACAATCGCTTTTAGGTTCAACAGAATGGGTAGAAGACCATGCGGCAGAGTTAAACAGTAAAGCAGTTGCCTATATCAATTCGGATGGTAATGGCCGTGGCTTTTTGGAAGCGGGAGGTTCACACGCTTTAGAAAATTTTGTTTCTGAAATTTCGAAAGATGTAAAAGATCCTCAGGTTGGTTCAAACATTTTTGAACGCTGGAAAGCCAATAAAACTGTTTCTACAGCCTCACTTACCGAGCGTAAGAAAATACAAGATAGCCAAACACTCGATCTGGGGGCGCTGGGCACAGGATCAGATTATTCCGCATTTTTGCAACACCTCGGTATCCCTACTTTGAGCCTTGGTTTCGGTGGTGAGGATGAAGGAGGGGAGTACCATACCAATTTCGATACTTACGATAATTTTATAAAATTTAAAGATCCGGGTTTTGACTACGGACTGGCCTTATCCCAAACAGCTGGCAGGGCGGTATTGCGTTTGGCCAATGCAGATGTACTTCCATTTAATTTCTCTAATCTTCAGGGTAAAATAGCGACTTATATTACCGAAGTAAACGCTTTGGCAAAACAGCTTAGAGAAGGTGCCCAAAGCCAGAATAGGCTCATTTCTAGTGGTGCTTATCAGCTCGCCAACGATCCCAAAGAAAACTTGAAAAATCCTCCTCTACAGGTTGAATTACCTGAATTTGATTTTAAAGCACTGAACTTAGCAGCAGATAGTTTAAAAGCTGCATCATCAAAACTTAATCAGACCGTAGCTGCTGCACTCGCTTCGGATACTAAAACTGATCAACTGAATACCTTACTTTTTCAGGCTGAAAAACAATTGCTTCTACAAGCAGGTTTACCTGGGCGGCCATGGTACAAACACAGCATTTATGCCCCTGGTCTGTACACTGGCTATGGTGTTAAAACCCTTCCCGGTGTGAGAGAAGCCATTGAGCAGTATCATGCAAAAGAAGTACAGGAACAAATTCTCGTGTTAACAACTTCAATCTTAAAACTCACTCAATTTCTCAACCAAACCAATCATCCTTAATTATAATCCCTAAACATGAAACTATTTTTTACCCATTTAATAGTCTGCTTTGTTTTGCTTAGCAGTTTGCAGGCTTTTGCTCAAAATATCATTCGCGGTAAGATTACCGACAGTAAAGATAAGCAAGGACTTATAGGTGCTACCATAAAATTAAAAGGTACCAAAATCGGTACCAGTACCAATGGTAAAGGAGAATTTAATTTAAACTTATCTCAAAAAGCTGATAGTATCCTCATCCATTTTCAGGGCTATTTAGAACAGGTTGTAGCCATCAATAACCGATCAGAAATTAATGTGGAATTGAAAGAAGATATCCATCTTTTAGCTGATGTGGTGGTTACAGGCGTTGCAGAAGGTACCAGCCGTAAAAAACTCACCTTTGCGCTAACAAAAGTGAATAATGATCAGATTAATACCGTTCCGGCAACAGATGCCTCCCAAACTTTAAGGGGAAAAGTTGCAGGGATCCAGATCAGCCAATCTTCTGGTAATTCGGGGGCAACGGTTTATCTGCGTGGTGCTAAATCGGTATCGGGCAATATTGCGCCGCTTTTGGTGGTGGATGGGTTTGTAACAGCATTAAACCTATCCGATTTAAATCCTCAGGATATAGAATCGATTGAAGTGGTTAAAGGCGCAGCGGCTTCGGCGCTTTATGGTACCAGGGGTGAAGGCGGAATTATCCAGGTGCTCACCAAAAAAGGAAAAGGTACAGGAAAGGTGAATATTATTGTCGACAATGAATTTGGCTTAAGTAATGTGCAAAATACGCCGCCAACCTCCCAGTTTCATCATTTTAAGGTTAATACCGATGGTTCATTTGTGCTTAATGGCAATGCCAGGACCATCGATGTACAAGCTAATGGTTATTCGCTTAACCTTCACCCATACCCAAATGTATACGATAATGTGGCTAATATGTTAAACAACAATCCATATTTTACAAATTTTGTTTCGGCATCAACTGCAGGAGATAAATATACCTTGTATGCATCTTTTCAAAACCAGTACAAAGGCGGAGTTGCAGAACCTGTGGGTGCCGATAAAAGACAAACGGCCTTGTTTAATTTTGGCTATAAACCGGATAAAAACTTAGAGATTAACCTAAGCCTGCAATACTTTAACAACAAAACGCCTTCTTCTTCCATATCATCAAGTGGTAGCGGCTCCTTGTTATATGCTACTTCACTATACGAACCTTTTATCAATCTTCAGGAACGCGATGCCTCAGGGAAATATGCCTTTAAACCCTATGGTTTTGATATACAGAATTTCAATGTAAACAATCCTTTTTACCAGCTGAGTTACCGTGAATATGAAAATAACAGCGATAACCTGCTTGCCGGGATAAAAGTGAAATACCAGTTTACCGATAAGTTGAATGCCGAGGTATACACTTCTATACAGAATGAAAATTACAATGAAACGGATTACTACCCGATTGGCTTTCAGACGATTTCTGCCGACATTACCCGTAACAATGGTTATTATGGCGAACAGACATCAAAAACCACTTCGAAAAACGGTCAGGCGCAGTTAAACTATAATAATAAATTTAATGATTTCGACTTCGGTGCAACATTAAAGGCGGTATACGAAGAAAATAGGATTACTTCACTATCTGGCTCTGGCTATAACCTGAGTGCACCTGTTAAGAGTTTAGCTGCGGCATCAGCTGATAGTAGGAGTATCGGCTCTACCTGGGAGCAAACGGTTAACTATGGTTATTTTTTAAACCTAAAAGCGGCTTGGAAAGATAAGATTTTCGTGGATGTGCTGGGCCGTTTAGACAACAGTTCGAGATTTGGTGCTGATGTTGGAACAGCGTTTTTCCCAAGGGTATCTACTGCGTATCGGTTAACAGAAGATGTGAAGTTGGGTATCATCAACGAATTAAAATTGCGGGTAGCCTATGGTAAGGCCGGAAGTTTGCCTCCGTTTGGCGCAAAAGATAGTCAGGTTTCACTGTCGAGTTCGGGTGGGGTAAGTTACAACCAGCGTGAAAATACAGATCTGAAAAGGGCCATTACCTCCGAACTCGAATTTGGTATTGACGCACAGTTGTTTAAACGTATTAATGTTCAGGCCAATTATGCGTTTTCGAAAAGTATAAACGATTTTATCCTGGTGCCGGCTTTCCCGCCAACTACAGGGTCGGCAAGGATTTATGGGAATTTGGGTGCAGTAAAATCGAACTCGCTCGAACTCGAAATTAATGGCAATGTGATTACCAAAAATGCCTTTACCTGGAATTCCGGAATTACCTTTAGCAGAATTAGAAGTAAGATTACCTCGTTGGGTGATGTACCAGAGTTTACGGATGGCGATTTTAGAAAAGCACCTGGAGTAAGCCCTTTTGCCTTTTATGGTTACAGTGTGCTCACTGGTCTTGATCAATTGGAAACCAATGCGCAGGGGCTGGTAACCAATGCAGCAGGTGGGATTTACAAGCTGAGCGATTTTGCTGTTAACCAATTGGGCTTTGTGGTTTTGAAAAGCCAGCAAGGTACGGCAGCTGAAACACCTTTGTTGTACCAAAATGCAGCTACTGGTAATTCGAAAATTATTGGAGATGCACAGCCCGATTTTATTGTCGGTTTTTCTAATACCTTCAATATCGGCCCTTTATCGTTATACGCAGTGCTGGATTGGAAAAAAGGTGGCCAGAAGTATAATGAAACCCAGCAGTATCTTACTTATCAATACCGTTCCCCATTTTCTGATCAGGCAGCACAGGCAGGTTTGCCGCTTGCTTTTACAACAGCAGTTTTTAATGCTCAGCAAACCACAGATTACTGGTTACAGAATAGCAGTTATGTTTCATTAAGAGAACTTTCATTAAGCTACAAATTACCGCTAAAAGCTATAGGGATAAACAGGGTTTTAAGTAATGCCCGCTTAGCACTTGTTGGTCGTAACTTATACACCTGGACATCCTTTACCGGAGTAACGCCAGAAGGCAATCAGGATTTTTACGATTATCCAACCTACCGCATTTACAGCGCAAAACTTACGCTAAACTTTTAACGAACCGAAAATGAAAAATATATTCTACATATCACTTATTGCCTTAAGCATTAGCGCCTGCAAAAAAACAGATTTCGACAACCCAACAACGCTTACCAATCAGGAAGCCATTGATCAGATCAAAGATCTGGGGCTGAAATTAACTACAAGTAGCGTGCAAACTGTTTTTAGCACTTCAACAAGTGCATCGGGTACACATTTTAGTCTTTTAGCCGACCAGACTACCAATACCAACGGAAATTCTTCCTGGTGGGATTTTGCGAACGAACCACGCCTGAGACTCAATAACAACACTTCTTACCGTGGTGCAGTTACCTGGAATACCTTTTACAATAACTTTTATCAGGCCAATTTAGATGCAACGCTGGCATTGGATATTATTGAAAAACAGGGTAAAAAGATTTACGATACACAGGGTACAGATAGAACGCAGGATTGCCTTGTTGCAGCATATTATGCCAAAGGAGTAGCCCAGGGCTATCTTGGTGTTATTTTCGACCGTGGCATTATTGTGGATGATGTGAACTTGAGCACGAAAGATTTTCCGGATTCTTACAAAGCCCTAATTGCTAACGGAATCAAGCTGATTGACAAATCTATAGCGCTGGCCGAAGCGAATGCACAGTTTAAATTCGATTTCCTCAGCGGAAAAACATTCAGTAAAGCAGATTTTATTAAACTGGCCAATTCGATGGCTGCTAGGATACTCTCTTCCGAAGCCCGCGATAAAGCCGAAGCAGAAAAGATTGGTGATGCACAATGGAGTAAAGTATTGGCCTATGCCGAAAAAGGGTTTACCACTGATTTTGTGATCACCACAGTAACAGGAGGCTATTATAATCAGTTGTTGACCAATTTGTTGCAGCGTAATTCAGATGGTTCTGGTTGGTTGCCGCCAGATCTTAAAATCGCCTATTTGGCCGATAAAACAGGAAACACGCCTAAATTTTACCCTTTAATCGGGATTTTACCCAACATTAGCAGCAATGATAAGCGTTTCGATAGTTATTTTGGGTATACCACAAGTTTCGGGATATTTATAGAATCGCGTGGACGTGGGCTTTTTACCAATTGGTACCGAAAAAGATGGTATAATACAGCCAATACACTAAACTCACCAGGTGCAGTTAATCCGTATTTCCTGGCCGAAGAGATCAGGTTATTAAAGGCTGAATCCAAATTTTGGCTAAAAGATTATGCTGGTGCGGCCGCATTGTTAAATGACCCGTCTGCTGCCAGAAAAGCCGTAGGCACGCTTCCTGATGTTGCAGCAACCCAGGCTGATTTAAGAAAACAGTTGCACTATGAATATGCCATTGAAATAGATGGCGCTGGTGGTGCATTTCTGCCATTTACGTTTATGCGTAGGAACAATTTGCTCGTTGGTGGTACACCAACTGAATATCCTTTGCCGCAACTCCAGCTCGATCTGGTAAAACAACCCGTTTATACTTTTGGTGGCAACGCCTACTTCGGCGAAAAAGGAAAATATGGAGAAGTGGCCACCGCACTTGATGAAGGCTGGAAAGCTGCCGAAAAATAACTAAATAATATAATCACCCTTTAGAAACTAAATATTATGAAAATTAAACTATTAACCTTAGCCGCAGTTTTGCTTACACTTAGTGGATTTGCGCAACAACCCAAATTCGAAAACCCAAATGCCGATAGCAGAGGCTATCTGGTAAAAGTAGGGGATAAAGCGCCTGATGATTTTGAACTTGTTCTCCATGACGGAAAGAAAACCACATTAAAAGAGCTCAAAGGAAAAATCGTCATCCTACAGTTCACCGCTTCGTGGTGTAAAGTATGCCGAGAAGAAATGCCCTATTTAGAAAAAGACATCTGGCAGGCATACAAAGATAAGGGTGTGGTATTAATTGGTGTTGATCGGGATGAACCATTAGATGTGGTACAGAAATTTCACAAAGACATGAATATCAGTTATCCATTGGCATTAGATCCTGGCGCTAAAATCTTCCAGAAATTTGCCGATAAAAAAGCCGGTGTAACACGTAACGTTGTGATTGACAGGGATGGTTACATCAGATTTTTGACCAGATTATATGATAAGGAAGAATTTAGTCTTCTGGTTAAAAACGTTAAAGAATTAACTGAAAAGGCAAGTAAGTAAGGATTTTGTTTGCTTTGTGAGGGGCTGTTTCTTCAAAAGAACACAGCCTCTTTTCTATCCAAAAGATATGAAAATGAGATAATAATCTGTAGCGATAAATGATTAAAACCATAGGAGAGATTGATCTTTTATAAATCAAATCTCCAGCACAAACAAAATTCCTATACTGGAATTTTGCAATGTGAGAAGCGTTAAGTTATTTTGCGTCCTTTTTGAACTGTTAGGTAAACGGCTTTTAAGTCAGTGTTATGCGCTACTATTTTCACTGGCAGTTATTTGGTGGATAATCTCTGGATTCACCTTTTCATCACTTACCGGAGGAAGAATCCGTTGATGATAGACAAATCGAAGTCTGTGATAGTATGATTTATAAGAACAGCCTCATCATACAATCGTTTGTTTATTTAGGTTATTATTGTTATTTGATCTGCCACAAATTTAGGTTTGATATCTGGATTATTCCGGATTTTGAAGTTACTCAAATTGCGTAGCACAGGTTAGTTTCCTTAGCCAGCAGTTTGTATTCAACCGCATACTTATTTCTATTTTTTTTGATCTGATTACCAGTAAATCTAACCTTCAGGTAAGTACCCAACCATTCAGTAAGTACTTGTTTGAGCATAATATATAGCCTTACTTTACAAAAAAGAAATTTTAAAACTCATATATTATGATGCCAAAAGAAATAATTTCAGCTTATTTGGAAGCCTTAAGTAAAGGTGATATCGGTGTTGCCTTTTCCTACTTTAGCCCCGGTGCGAAATGGCACCAACCAGGATCCCATCAATTTGCAGGATTAAAAACCGGCCCTGATGAAATCGGTAAAATGGTTGGTGGGATGATGGAAGCTACCCAGGGAACCTTCTCGCTGAAACCGATAGGTAATTTGATGATCAACGGCAATATGGCTGCATTGCCCGTTAAATTCGTCGGTACGATCGATGATAGAAACATGGATATGACAGGTGTAGATTTATTTGAGGTGAAAGATGGCAAAATCATAAACGTATGGTTGTTTTCCGATGATCAGGAGCTTGAAAACAAGTTCTGGGGAAAATAATTTGGCACGCTGTTTTACTAAGACCGAAATTAAAGCGGGTATTTCCATTGAATGCCCTCTTTTAGCACATCCAAATTCATAAAGCTTTTAATTAAGGGGATGTGTTCCCGTAAGAATAGCCCTTAGGGGCTAACTTTATTTGCCTATAGCTGGTGTAATTCCTTCTTATGATCCTATCCCTAAGCAATAATTGTTCATTAGGTAAAACCATAGATTTAATGTAACATTGTTGCATCAAAGACTCAGGTCTAACTGATAGATAACCGCTGTGCTGAATGTATGCTGCCGGTTTAACTACCGGACATAAAAAAATAACTTATTACTTTTAATGAAAAACACAATTTTAAGCCTGAAAACAATGTTATCGGTATTGATTACATTACTTTACCTTCAGAATTCTGCATCTGCCCAGAATGTCAAATTAGCCACGCCAGTAAATGAAAAGCGATCAAAGACTGATACCATAACATGGGATAATGACCGCTATCTGGTCGACCGTGATTCTGCATTCAAAAATCCGCTCCTTGCAATAAAAAAGCTAATGGGAGGAAACAAAAGATTTGTCGAAAATAGATCTACGCGCCCAAGGCAAAGTGCAGAAACCATAAAAAAATTAGGGTTTGAGCAAAAGCCTTTTGCAACCATTGTTGGCTGTTCTGATTCACGGGTTCCCAGCGAAGTGGTTTTTGACCAGGGTTTAGGTGATCTTTTTATCATAAGAACAGCCGGACAGGTTTCATCAGCAGCATCTTACGGCAGCATGGAGTATGCGGTACTTAAATTGTATACCCGCTTAATTGTGGTTTTGGGCCATTCAGAATGTGGCGCAGTAGCTGCTGCAGTAGAACGGCCGGAAAATGTTCCAGGCCATATAGTTACCTTGATAAATGAAATTAAACCGGCTGTGGCAAAAACCGCGAAAATGGCTGGAAACCCGTTGAATAATGCCGTGAGGCAAAATGTGATCGATCAGGTAAATGTATTAAGGGATTTAGATCCTATACTGCACAGCAAATATTCAAAAGGAGAAATTTTAATTGTAGGAGCTGTTTACGATGTTCATACAGGAAAAGTAGAATTTTTAAAAGAAACGATGCAGAACCTTCCCGGCAAAAAACGCTAAATAATCTAAGTTCGTTTACTTTATAAATACGGGAATATTCATAAGCCCCGAGGCGTACCTCGGAGCTTATCTAGATTTTTGAATCTTGACTTCGATTTCAAGACTTTAGACAAGAAAAGGACAACGGCCATCTGACTCAGGAATTTACCTCCCATCTATTGATTATTCGATCGGAAAGGCAATTGACTAAGTTTTCTCAGTTTGTCAACTAACTCACCTATACTGCCTTTCCTTTGGTTTCGGAATGCAAGGTCCGTATATAGTGTTGCGCAATACTTGCTTTGATTTTTTAAATTTTTCCATTCTGCCCAGAGCGAATCATAGTGCTTTATCGATCTATGGATTGCATCATTATCCATTTTTCCCTTGGCTTTCAATTTATGGGCTTCCAGCATCAGACGCCACATTTCTTCTATTAGCTCAAATTTTATCCGTCCATAGGTACAAGAGACACGAACTGCTTCCTGGTCTTCAGTATTAGGAAAGGTTATTTGATTAGATAAGCTTTCAATCTGTCTCCAGATGGCAGATGCTTCTGATTTTTCCCAAAGTACTTCTGATTCTTTATGTTTTTCGATGATCTCTGCAATGACCTCCTCATTAGCTTTGGCAGAAAAATACTGGTCACGGCTCCACCAAACCTGGTTGGAGGCATAGCTATTGAGCTGGCCCTTGCGGACTCCTTCAATAGTGAGCAGGTTCAATTGCCGGAAGAGATCAGTTTGATAACCCAACAGGCCCAATTTCTTAGAAAATTCGTTAAAAATTGCTTCCTCCGTTTTATCTGGATGTAGCGCCCATTGCGAAACCACGTAAGTGTTCAAATCCGTCCAGATTTCGCTTTTGGTGTAAGGACCGTCCCAACCTCCACCATTAGACCAGGTGAGCACCCCACTGAGCAGTCCGTTGCCCAACATGTCCCTGATACCTCTAGGCTTAGACCGATCGTTTTCTCTGCCTGTAAATTTATGGCTACCAAAGGCGATCTCGTATTTTGTTTCAGGCCAGCTATCAATAACGCCTTTGGCTGTATAATAAGGATGTGCACCCTTTCCGTAAGCTTCCATCCTGGACTGTGCTTCTACAATCTGTTGATGGTTTCCTATTCCTATCGTCGGATTGAAAGGGGTCATCCTGTGGAAGTCATCCTGTTGATATTTGATCACAAAAATAAGGTTTGGATGCGGCTTGACTTTGTTGGTTACTGCCAGATAGTATGCTGGGTTGGTATGAAAGTTATATCCAAAGTCCCAGGTACGGTAGAAAAGTTTTTTGTTCCGTTTTTCGCATACCTCCTCACGAAGTAAATTCAGCATCGTGATGTGGTCATCAATGCCTTCCTTACCGTTTCTGATAGGGCCACCGCCCATATGATAGGGAGTATCCTGTAAATAAGTCTCACCAAAGCGAAGGGTGAGCCCACCTAGATCAGGGAATCTCTTGAAAATTCCGTCTATCTGAGCGCGCAGAAGTTCCTGGGTTCGCATTCGCTGCATATCTGGTTTCGCAGAACGTTCAGCCATTCCTCCTGTGCCTTCCACTGTCCCGGTCCCCCTGATTTCTTTTCCAAAACGGTCCCAAACTGATTTCGGAAATACAATGAAGTCTGTAAAAGGATAAACCTGGATTCCTGCTTTCTTGCAAGCTTGTAACTTACGGTCTATCTCGGCAGCTCTAGCTGTGATCCACTTTCTTTCACGCCCTCCTAAGGGCAGTAAACCCTTCTGATAATCATCATAGGTGATGGCACAGTTTACAAACCAGTGGGTTACCATTCCATTGAATCCGTTTGCTTTCATAAACAAAGGGTCATTATACTTGGTCTTATACGGTTCCTCACCTGGATTGTTATGCACCATATCCATAATATAGGTCAATGGGGCATGCTCGGTCTGTCCGTATGCCTGTTTGCAAAATGCAAACAGCCACGGTAGTAGATAATATATGATTTTTGCTCTGAACATGGTTAGTAGCCTGGGTTTTGTGTTAGGATTGCATCCTTATTGCGTTCGATTTCCCGCCGAGGAATTGGCCAAAGATTATTGAATGGCTGAATGTTGGCCGCTAATGGATTTTTGGCAATATTTACGGTACGTTCATAGACCATATTAAGTCGAGACAGCGTCAGCCTGCGTTTTTCTTCGATCCCTAATTCTCTCATCCGCTCATCCGGGATGTAATTGATGGTAACATTGCCTTCCAAAACAGGGCTGGCATTTGCCCGTGAACGCACCATGTTAATATCCTCAGCGGCTTTCGTTTTATCTCCAGTGCTCAGGTATGCCTCAGCACGTATAAGATAGGTTTCTGCCAGTCGGAACATATATTGATCTGTGTAAGTGTCGCCCAATGTCATTAAGTTAAGCGTTTTTAACCACAGATGCACACAGATAAACACGGATTTTATATCTGTGTGCATCCTTTCTATCTGTGGTTAAATTATTTTTGCTCGTGCCGAATGGCTTAACTTAATGCTATTGAAGTGTCGCCGGCGGCAGGACTCAGCAATAGGGTAGTCTTATTTGAAAAAAGACCATCGGGATGTTTTTCGCATCTGCTTTAAAGTGCTATTAACATGGCTTTTATATCCTTTTTGCTCCATTATTTAATTTACGTACTGGTACAATCTAACTAAAACATTGGATTATTATTGCCACGTTCATCAGGCATCGGCATCATCGCATCCCAATGCTCGGCTAATTTTCCATCTTCTATACGATAAATGTCGATAAATCTCCATTCCTTTCCTGCCATTTCATAACGGGAATGAAGAAAAACAATATCATCCTCCGCAACAATATGTTTGAAAACAATTTTTTGTTTTGGCACACCTTGTGAAATAAGCATTTGAACAAGTGTTTTAACTCCATCTGGCCCGTCAGGTGTTGTTGGATTATGCTGTAAGAAAGTGTTACTGATATATTCGTCTACTCCGGTAACATCTAAGTCGCCAAAAATTCTTTGATAAGCCGTAACTGCTATCTGCTTGTTTTTTTCTTCCTGTGACATATGGGTTATTTTAAAAATTACTTGTACAAAGGTAGGGTAACACCTACCTTCGCACAAGTACGCACCTAATGGTTAGGTACTTACTAAATGGTTAGAAACACTGGGTGTCAATGGAAAAAAATCAGAAAATTATTCTACAGTCAGATGAAAACTGCCCGGTTAGGAAGTCGTTGATTATATTGAGCGGTAAATGGAGACTGTTAATAGTATTTCAAATAAACGAACGAGTATTAAGATACGGAGAACTTAAAAGGGCTATTCCCGGTATAAGCGAAAAGATGCTGATTCAAGAGTTGAATTTTTTGGTAGAGCATAAATTTGTGACCAAAAAATCGTTTCCAGAAATCCCTCCAAGAGTTGAATATAGTTTGACCAAGCTCGGCCTGGATACATTTCCTATTATTGACAAACTTGCAGCATTTGGATTGGAAAACTTATAACCATCTATTGCAAATAACTAAGCTAGTAGAATCCATTTCAAAAAAGCAGATTCTTTGACCGAAATTGCCTCGGCCGTGCCCGGGATAAATGCAGCTGATTTCTTCTTGTATAAGAATACCCTGCCAAAGTGAGTGAAACACGCTTTTGGGCAGGGTATTTCCGTTTTCTGATTTATTTGGCCAGGGTAAAAATCTCCGTATCTTTAAGGATCACCAGCTTGTTCTTACCAACGCCATTTTTTTTTGCTTCCTCGCTCAATGTGCGTCTTGTGGTACGGCAGTGGTCAAGCGCATCCATATGCACTGCAAGGATTTTTGCCTTTCCACTTGAGGATATAAGTTGCATAACCTGCTTTTCGTCCATAATAATCGGCACATTTTCAAAGCCTTTAATCTGGGCACCACCTGAGTTGACCACAATAATATCAGGTTTGATTCTTTTGATATTCTCTTTGATACGGTCGGTCCATATCGCATCGCCCATGATATAAATTGTCGGCTCATTTTTGGTACTTAACACAAAACCAGAGGTTTTGCCCATCATTTCCAATACTTTACCCGATCCATGCTCACCATTTACCCGCTCTATTGTAATATTGTTCCATTTTGTGCTGTTTTCAAGCGACTCTGCATTGAGGTAACCTTTGGTGTTAAAAAATGCTTTATCTGCTGGCTGGTTGATGATTTTTATAGATTTTTTCAATATATTATTTGCAGCATCATCAAAGTGGTCGGCATGTGTATGGGAAACCAGTACAAGATCGACGCTGTCTGTAATCTGCCCCATTGGCATCTGTATATCCACAGTTGGATTTCTCGCGATACCGGCCCATGACTCAATTGCGCCTTTGGGAGAAAGCATGGGATCTACCAAAATCTTGTGGCCCCCATAGTGAATAATCAATGTTGCATTCCTAACAAGCTGAAGGCTGGACTTTGAGTTGGAAGTGTTTTGACCAAATGCGGTTATCGCTATTAATGATAAGACAACCGATGATAATAATTTTTTCATGATTCAAACTTTATTTTTTATGGATTTTTCGCTATCGAAAGAATACAAAGGTCCATAGAAAACTATAGGTATGGCATATCAAACCAGGTTTAAAAACTGGCATTTTGATAACCCATCCATCAATAATGTACCATATATTCATGGTTTATTAATTTCGCAAGCACCCGCCATAACGTTTAGATGGAAAGGTTAAAGGATTTTTGGTAATTTTATCCGGATCGAAAAAATGAAAACAATAAAATTCCATAAAGGCGAGTGCGGCGTCCATTTTCTACTGAATGTATTAACAGAAAAGGATATTGACTATAGCCAGCAGACGACATTTAATACTGATTACTTTGAAATTTTATTTTTTAAAAAAGCATCAGGAACTGTCTTGCTCAATGAGAAGCAGATAAACATATCAGATAATTCGATCATATTCATTTCGCCCTATCAAAAGCGTAATTGGCAGCTCGATGTAGAGCGTCTGGAAGTTACAACATTGATATTTCAGGAAGAATTCCTTAACGACTTTTTCGCAGATAAGCTGTTTACCTATCGTCTGCTATATTTTTACCAGCTCAGCTTCCCGTTATCCATTACAATTGATCATGAGGATCTTCGAAAATACTGTAAGTTTTTGACCGAAATAAAAACGGAGCTTATTGATAGTAAATTTGATAGTTCGCACATCATCCGATCTTTGACCTATTATCTTTTACAATCGTTGAACCGTCAATATGCCAGCCAATACGGACTGCCTTTAAACGTTGATGGAAATACACAGATCCCATTTTTGTTTAAGAACCTGATCGAACTTCATTTCAAGGAAAAACAGCGGATTGGGGATTACACGGAGATGCTTGGTGTTAGTAGGATTTCGCTTAATAAAGCGGTTAAAGCACAGTTCCAGATCACGGCAGGTCAGCTGTTAAAACAGCGATTGTTGTTTGAAATACAGAACCAGATCATCCATTCCAATAAGTCTATAAATGAAATTGCTTACGATTTAAATTTCTCTGAGCCCAATAATCTGATGAGATTTTTTAAATCTCAGACGGGTATGACGACTTCAGAATTTATAGCTGGGAAAAGTTTTATTTAAAATAATGCTGTTTACTGGTCTGCCGGAGACGTCCAAATCTGGAAATCTTTCCCCGTTGATTTCAATATCGAGACAGGTGGCTCAATCAGCGGGATTGGTCATCAGGTATAAAAGATCATTGACTGTATGAAAACTAGTGGTTGGGGTAATAAGTACTGGACGAAAAAAGTCGGATTAGTATAAAAAAAAGTCTTTTCATGACAAAGATCTGTCTGATCCCATCGATAAATTTGTTTTTATATTAGATCATGCTGACCAAATGTTTATGAACCGTAGAAAACTTATCCAAAGCCTTGCCATTGGTTTACCAACACTGTTTCTTTCCAGTAAACTTTCTGCTTTCTCGATAAATGAGGATGCCGCAAAAGATTTTGTGGAAAAAATCTTGGCAGGACCATTTTCCCCCACCTGGGAATCGCTCTCCAACTACCAGACTCCTGAATGGTTTAGGGACGCAAAATTTGGAATGTGGGCACATTGGGGACCACAATGCCAGCCGGAAGCAGGAGACTGGTATGCAAGGAATATGTACATGGAGGGCAACTGGAAATACAAATACCATCTTGAGAAATATGGACATCCATCTAAATTTGGTTTCAAGGATGTAATCAATATCTGGAAGGCCGAGAAATGGGATCCTGAAGCATTGGTTTCCCTATATAAAAGTGCAGGTGCCAAATATTTTATGGCACTCGCCAACCATCACGACAATTTAGATCTTTATGACAGCAAGTACCAGAAAGACTGGAATTCGGTAAAACAGGGCCCTAAAAAAGATATCATAGGCGGCTGGGCGGCTGCAGCAAAAAAACAAGGACTTCCTTTTGCGGTGAGCGTTCATGCTGCACATACCTGGAGCTGGTTTGAAACCGCTCAGCGTGCTGATAAATCTGGACCCCTGGCAGGAGTGCCCTACGATGGAACCCTGACCAAAAAGGATGGAAAAGGCAAGTGGTGGGACGGACTTGATCCACAAGAGCTTTACGCCCAAAATCATGAGCTCAGTAAAAACAGCGAAGACGATGGCATGATCCATAAACAATGGCATTGGGGTAATGGCGTTACGCCACCTACCAAAGCATACATCGATAAATTCTTTAACCGGACAATCGACCTGATCGATAAATACCGCCCGGATATGATATATTTTGATGATTCACAGTTTCCAATGTGGCCCATCAGTGATGCCGGTCTGAAAATTGCCGCACACATGTACAATAAAAGCATTAAGGACAATGGTAAACTGACCGCCGTTATTACCGGTAAGATACTTACCGAAGCGCAACGGAAAGCAATGGTATGGGATATTGAACGTGGGCAGAGCAATAGTATAGAGCCACTTCCATGGCAAACAGATACCTGCATTGGCGATTGGCACTACGATAGGGGAATCTACGATAGAAAGGCTTACAAAACCCCAAAAATGATTATCCATACCCTGATTGATGTAGTGAGCAAAAATGGTAACCTGATGTTGAATATTCCAGTTCGTGGTGATGGCTCAATTGATGAGCTGGAGCACAAAATCGTTCAAGATATCGGTATCTGGATGAACGCAAACGGAGATAGCATCTATGGAACCCGTCCATGGAAAATATTTGGCGAAGGACCGGCACAGAAACAAGCGGCTGCATTGACCGCACAAGGGTTTAATGAAGGAAAAGGTAAACCTTTCACTCAGGAAGATATACGCTTTACCACGAAGGGTAACGCGCTTTTCGCAACTGTAATGGCCTGGCCCGCCAACGGATCAGCACGCATTACCAGCCTGCAAACAGACAGCGCACTTTATCCTGAAAAAATAAACAGCGTACAACTGGTGGCGACAGGACAGGAATTGAAATTTGAAAGAAATGCTGAGGGCCTTAAAGTGTACTTTCCTGATGTTGAGCCGGCGGCTTCTTATGCCAATCCGTTAAGGATTGTTTAAATATGTTTTTATCTTCAGCTTAAAGAATATTATAAATAATGGGCATATTATAGAGAATTGTGTCTACATATTTTGTATGCCTGATTTTAGACGGCTCATTCGATCTCCATTATAAAACGATTATCCTTGGATACACTATTGATTATGAAAAAATATGCACTTGCCCTTGATCTTATAGATGATGCTGAGCTTATTGCCGAGTACGAAGCCCACCATAAACAGGGCTGGCCGGAAGTAACGGCTAGCATTATCGATGCCGGGATCTTAAAAATGGAAATCTTTAGGGTTTCAAACCGCCTATTTATGTCAATGGAAACCACCGATGACTTTACTTTTTCCCGTAAGCAACAAATGGATCAAAAAAATGAAAAGGTTCAACAATGGGAGAAACTGATGTGGAAGTTTCAACAGCCTTTGCCCTTTGCAGCAAAAGGAGAGAAGTGGGTCCTTATGGAAAAGATATTTGAATTGGATAGCAGTAAGCCATAGGATAAAGCGTTTTAAAACATCATGTAGGAAAGGGATTGATCAAAACCAATTATTTCAATTAATCTTGGGTCGGGTAATTTTGTGGGCTTATATGATATCCGCGTTTAATGTACTAAGTTTACCTTTCAAACCAAGTATCCAATATGATGATTGCCTTCAGAATGTTTTTTTCATTTTGTCTGATCATAGTTAACTTTCATTGTGCCATTGCCCAATCTACAAATGAAATAACCGCAAACAAAAAATGGGTATCTACCAGAAATTATACAATAGCTGATGGGCTTCCATCAAAGAGTACCACCGCAACGATCCAGGATAAAAGGGGGTTTATATGGGTAGGAACCGAAAATGGCCTTTGCCGTTTTGATGGTTTCGGTTTCAAGGTTTTTTCAAAGAAAACCGGCGATAGCACTTCTATTACGAATAATTACATCAATGCACTGTCCTTAGACCCTAAGGGCCGTATCTGGGTAGCAACAATGGACGGTCTTAACCTGTTCGATCCGCTTTCGGAAACCTTCAAAAGATTTCTTCACAACGACAATAAGTCTGGCTCCTTAAGCAACAATAAGGTATGGTCTGTTCTTTGTGACAGGGCAGGAGTGACCTGGATCGGTACTGATGATGGATTTAACCAGTATCTGCCTAAACAGGGAGAATTCCGCATTTATAAGCCCCATTCCTCCAGAAAGGGAAATATGGTGGGTAAATCCGTAAACGCTATTGTAGAGGATGAAAGCAACAATCTATGGTTGGGCAATTGGAGCGGAGGCCTGAATAAGTTTGATAAAAAAAGCAGGGTATTCACAAATTTCCCTCAATTTCATGCTCCTGGATCAAAAAACCCGAATGATATCTGGTCATTGTGCTATACAAAAAATGGAAATATCTGGGTGGGTACATACTGGCACGGCCTTTTCAATTTTAATATAAAAAGCGGTAAATTCTCTAAAATTGAGCTTGCTGACCAAGACAAATATTCCGTTTTCAGTATTATGGCCATGGACGATAAATCGCTGGTTGTTGGTGGCAGCAATGGCTTTTATCTCTATGAAGTATTATCGCGAAAGTGGGAAAAGATCAGTAATATCACAAACTACGCCAATGGGGATTCATATAAAGATATGAACGGTATTATTTGGATAAATGCCGTAAATGGACTTTATAAACTAGATCATCAGCGTTACAAAATAAATCTTAAACCATTACCATTTGGAAACAGGAGCATCAGTAGCATGGCTATCCGTAATGAGTATATCTGGTTTGGTACCGATAACGGGCTTTTTAAGTTTGACCGAAAGTCTGGAAAAACAAAAATTTTCACAAAAAATCAAAGCAACAATAGTTTAACCAACAATAATATCAGCAAACTTTATTTTGACAGTGAGGGAGTGCTGTGGATATTGACAGAAAACGGTTTTGATAGTTTTGATCAGCATAAAGGTGTTTTTACCCACCATTATCATCACTCTTCCATCGGAAACCTATTTAATGAGGATGTTTTTAGGAATATTCTGGAAGTTGAAAAGGGGGTATTTGTTTTGGCAACAGATGCAGGGATCAAGATTTATGACCGTAAGAAAAACATATATCAGCATTTTTATAACCAACCTCAAAATCCATTATCAATAAATAATAACCATACCTATCAATTGGCCAAAGGTGCGGACGGTAAGATATGGGTAGGGACATATGGTGGAGGCATAAATATTTTTGATCGGAAAACCGGACATTTTAAACCGATCAGAACGGATGATGGGATAAGCAGCAATGTTATCAACGAAATTTTCCTGGATTCAAAAAATAATATGTGGGTATGTACCCCTGACGGATTAGATAAATACGATTCCACTGCTCAGCAGTTCCGGAACTATTCTAAAAAGGATGGGTTTTCCAGTAATATATTCAAAGATATCATTGAAGATAACGAAGGGACGATCTGGCTGGTTACCGAAAATGGGATATCCAATTTAGTCCCGACTACCAATAAGGTAAGGAATTTTGATGAAGCCGATGGATTTTCGGTAAATTCGGTACTGGGGCGTGATGGTGATTCCATATTCGTTGCCGGAAGTAAAGGTTATATTTCTTTTAATCCAAAACAGGTTAAGTTAAATGGAAACAGCCCTAAAGTTTACATTACAGATTTTATGCTGTTCAGCAAATCGGTTTTGCCCAAGGTTAACGGTCCCTTGAAAGAGAATATCAATACTGCAAAGGAAATCATACTTGAATATGATCAAAGTGTTTTCTCGTTGGAATTTGTTGCACTAAATTACCCCGATCCTTCAAAAATAGAATATGCTTACCGACTTGTTGGCTTTGACAATAAATGGAATGAGGTGGGCAGTCAGCGCAATGCTACCTATACCAATCTGAACCCTGGCGTCTATCGTTTTGAAGTAAGGGCCTCCAATAGCGATAGGGTGTGGAACAAAGAAGCAACAACTTTGATTATTAGGATTAGATCCCCCTGGTATCTGTCCTGGTGGGCTTACCTGCTTTATTCTATATTGGTATTGCTGAGTATCTATCTTTATTTTTCGTACCGGAGGAAACAGGAAAAACTAAAGTATGAGATACAATTTGCCCATATGGAAAGTGAAAAGGAGAAGGAAATGAGTGAAAAAAGATCGGCCTTTTTTACAAACATGTCACATGAATTCAGAACACCGCTCACACTGATCATTAATCCTGTAAAGGATCTTCTACATCAGGATAGTAAGTTCCTGGATACGCGCAATATGAATATTGTTTACCGGAACGCTAAGCGGTTGCTAAGCCTGGTGGATCAATTATTGAGCTACAGCAAGGCGGATGCCCAAGGATATACCCTAAAAACGTCAAAGCTCAATATTGTTGATCTTGTTAAAGAGGTTTTTCTGTGTTTTGATCATCAGGCAAAATCAAATAAGATAGATTATAACTTTCACACCTCTTCTGAGGTGATTCAAATTATTGCTGATAGAGAAAAAATCGAGATCGTTATCTTCAATTTGCTTTCAAACGCATTTAAGTTTACCCCTGAAGGTGGGGGAATAGGTATTGACATAAGCGAAAACGATGAAAATGTCAATATCGGGGTTACAGATTCTGGGTGTGGCATCAGTTCAGAAGCACATGAAAAGATCTTTAATAGGTTCTATCAGGAACCCGCAAAAAACCAGTCATTTGGAGGTGGTTTTGGAATAGGGCTTTATCTGGTCAAAACTTTTGTTGAGCTACATGGTGGAAAGGTAAGCTACCTGAGTGACGAAAATTCCGGCACATCATTTCATCTTCAGATCTTAAAAGGTGATGCGCACCTCAATTCTTCATTAGCCGATACTGACCTTGAGCAAGGTTCTAGCTTTTTTAATGAAATCAATCCTCAGGATCTTGAAATTTCCGACGCTGAGCAGAGAGAACCGTTGCTTATAGATCCGGTTTCTGAAGAAAGAAAAACCATTCTTATTATTGATGATAATGAAGAAATTGCAAGTTATCTCCGTCAGATTTTTGCTAAGCAATATGATATTCTCCAAGCCTGGAATGGGGAGAGCGGCTTATCGATTATCCGTGAGCTTCTTCCCGACGTGGTAATCAGTGATGTGATGATGAACGGGATCGGAGGGATTGAACTTTGCCAAACCGTAAAACAGGACGAATCCATCTGTCATATCCCCATAGTATTGCTCACGGCCAGTACCTCAGAAGAGGTGAAGCTAAAGGGAATAGAGAGCGGCGCTGATGATTTCATCAGTAAGCCATTCGACAAGGATCTGTTGATGGCCAGGATTGCCGGTATCCTCAGAAGCAAGAACAGCCTGCAGAAATATTTTTACAATGAAATCACGCTGAACCCCAATAATTTAAAGATATCTGTAGCGTATAAGGACTTTTTGAAAAACTGTATAAACATTGTTGAAAAGCATATCGACGATCCTAATTTCAACATCAAAACACTGGCAGAAGAATTGGGAATGTCAAGGGAAAATCTTTATAAACGGATCAAATCCATCTCTGGACATTCATCCAATAGCTTCATACGTTTCATCCGTTTGCGCAAGGCGGCTGAAATTTTTATTAGCACCGACAATACCATTAGGCAGACGATGTACATTGTTGGAATGAACGATATCAAATATTTTAGAGAACAGTTTAAAAAAGTATTCCTGATGAACCCTTCGGAATACATTAAAAAATACAGAACGCTCTTTTCAAAAAACTTTTCGCTCAACCAGGATCTTAAGCAGAGAAAGCCTTAGGATAGATTCTAGCGTATGTTTTTCTCGGTTTATTATCTTGATGTCATGCCCTGATTAGTGCTATCTAAGGTATTTCAAACCATTTACCACTAAATCTAGCCGTAAAGCCTCCGTTTACCCCTCCAATTTTACCTGTTAGCCCCCCTTTCATGGCTTAAAATTCGCCGAATTTCGATCCTGATTATCAATGCTGTCTACCTGTATTCGGAGTTCCGCTTTGTTGGTGTTCCACCCTGTTTTAAACGATGCTCCGATTCTCCCTCGGAAAACTGGACATCCAGATAAAGGGCCTCGACATGCAGTCATTATTAAAACGATTATCAAATTTATAAATAGGAGTAAAGGCAATATGACAATGAATAAATGGCACATCAGGCATTCTTTTCGGCTGCTGAATGTCGACTATGTTAAGCTCGGAAAGAAATGGAACTTCAGAAATGTGATCAGTCCATATTATAGACTTTATTATATTGATGAAGGTGAAGGTGTGATATCGGGCCCAAACGGTTCGCTTGACTTAAGCCCCGGCTATCTCTATCTCATTCCCAGTTTCACCCTGTGCAATCTCTATTGCGACAATTTTTTAAGTCAGTATTTTGTTCAGTTTTTTGAAGACTCTGCAGACGGCATATCCCTGTTTTCCAATTGTATGCAGAGCCTTCAGATCGAGGCAGATGATAAAGATATTTCCAATTTTAAGAGACTGATCTCCATTAATCCGGGGCGGGGGATAAACAGGTCCAACGATCCTAAGGTGTATGAAAAGGATATTTATTACAAGGAATACACCGAGCTGAATAATCTTCAGAGCATTGCCGTGCAATATGAAACTCAGGGGATCATTTTTCAGTTGATATCCAAATTCTTAAAACCGGAAATATTTCATAAAGACAAGGTTACTGTCAAACCATCGGTAGTAATGGATGCCATTGGTTATATCCAGATCAATCTGCAGACACCGCTTAAAGTAAGTCATTTGGCTGATAGAGCAAATCTAAATACAGATTATTTTTCAAGGCTCTTTCACCGTTACACGGGCCAAAGCCCAGTAAGTTATATCCTGCAAAAAAGAATAGAACGTGCCCAGTATCTTATTATAACCACTAAAAAACAACAGGATGAAATTGCCGAGCTGACCGGATTTGACAATGTCTATTATTTCTCAAAGGTTTTTAAGAAGCTTACCGGCCTGGCACCCGGAGCCTATAAGGCTCAGAATAACACACTGAATCTTATTGCTTGAGCCATGGAATTAAGACATAGCAATGCCTATAAACCATTGTGTGAATAGTATAACGGATTTTATGAAAGTCGGGAAAATATAAAAAGAAGTCTGATTACAATAAATGACACCGCTTTTGCACCTTCTATATTTGAAATATATTCTTTGTCCAGTTTGAAGAATGTACAACCAATCATAGAAACCTAATACGAGTGTCCATGATGAGTGATAGGTTTTTTTGCCTGAAAAACTGCAACATTATTATTCATTGTAAATATTATGAGATAGGAATAGTACAAAAAAATCCCAACATGCCTATGAATAGAAAATGAACTTAATTTAAAGCTTTATGACCAGCCATTAGTATTGGCTGATATCATTCGTTCAACCCACTATAAGCAGGTAACTGAAAATATGCTTGCCTGATTTTCAATAATAATAACCAACTGACCAAATATGGAAATGATTCCAAAGTCGCCACAAAAGTGGCGCAGAATGTTAACGCTGTTGACTTTCGCTTCAATACTTTCTGCAATTCCTTTTACCAAGGGATTAGCAAGTACAAACGCAAGCCTTTATAATAATTTAAATATTGTTACTAATGCGCCAAATGTTACCAGTCCTGAACAAATAAAAATTGATGTTACCATAACGGGTAAAGTTACCGATCTTACCGGAAAAGTAATACCAGGAACTGTGGTAAGGCATAAAGAATCTGGAAAGTCAACCCAGACAGATTCACAGGGCAATTATTTGCTAAGCATTCCTGACAGTAAAGGAACGCTGGTGTTTAGCTTCATAGGCTTTACCAGCAAAGAAATTGTTATTGGACAACAGACGCAGATCAATGTTCAGCTGACTGATGACAATAAAAAACTTGATGAGGTTGTTATTGTAGGTTACGGTACACAAAAGAAAGTTAATCTAACTGGTTCGGTAAGCACTGTTTCCTCGAAAGAGCTTGATAACAGGCCCATTACGCAGGCATCACAGGCTTTATCTGGTCTTTCCCCAGGTGTGCAGGTACAACAAGGCGGAGGCCGCCCGGGCAGTGACGGGGCAAGGGTAATTATTAGAGGTGTAGGGACTTTCAATGCAGGTAGCAGTCCATTAATATTGATCGATGGAATTGCAGGCTCTTTGGATGATGTTGCACCGGACAATATCGCCAGCATGACTGTATTGAAAGATGCGGCTTCAGCAGCAATTTATGGCAACAGGGCGGCAAATGGCGTTATATTAATTACAACAAAACGTGGACAAAAAGGGAAAACCGTTATCAGTTATAACAACTATTTTGGATGGGAGAAAATAACGAGTTTACCACAATTTGTTGATTCATGGACTTATGCGGAATTAACGGGTGCAAGCGCCGATGTGGTAGCAAAATATAAAAGTGGGGCCGATCCGGATAACTTTCCTAACGTTTCCCATTTAAAGGATCTGTTGAATACCGGTTCAGGTTTTCAGCAATACCATAATGTTAATGTATCTGGTGGTGAAGGCAATAATGTGTATTACCTGTCCGGAAGTTACCGTGATCATAACGGGTTAACGGCAGAAACCAACAACAAAAGATACGATATACAGGCCAATATTGATACCCGTATTAAAGATAATCTGAATCTTAAAACCAGTATACTCGGTTTTTCTCAATTGCAAACCCAGCCGCAGTCCAATTCAGCCGGAATAGGTGGGATTATTGGATTTTCGGTACGTGAGCCCAATACCATCGCAGGATTGAAATCAGATGGCACTTATGGCCGTCAGGACTTCTTTGCCCCTGAAGCATGGCTGGCCAGTGAGGGTTTCAATAATTTACGTGCCAAGAACTTTTATGGCAATACCACACTTGCATGGGACATTATACCGGGCTTGAACCTTAGCGGAACTGCAGGTTATCATTATTACACAAGTGTAAATACAACATACATAGCCGATATTAACATTGACCGCAATACATATGTGGGACCAAATAGTTTAAATATTGGAAATACAGATGGAAATGAAGTTACCCTTAACTTGCTTTTAAAATATGTTAAAAGTTTTGGTAAAAACAATTTCTCCATCTTAGGCGGTTATCAGCAAGAGGCACATCGGGATAATTTTACAAGTGCCTACCGCGATAAGTTTCCGAACAACCTGTTGTATCAGCTCGACGCTGGCGCGACGACAAATATGCAAAATGCCGGATCTGCCAATGAATACGCTTTCAGGTCTTTCTTCGCCCGCTTTAACTACGATTATGGTGGTAAATATCTTTTTGAGGCCAATGTACGCTATGACGGTTCTTCAAGATTTGCACCTAAAAATAGATATGGGGTTTTCCCTGCGGTTTCTGCAGGTTGGAGACTTTCTGAAGAATCATTCATTAAGGATAATGTCAGCTGGATCAATGAACTGAAAATCAGGGCATCTTATGGTTCTTTAGGTAATGCCAATATTTCCAATTACCCATATCAATATAATATCAGCACCAATGTAAGGTATAATTTTGGTGGTATTATTGCCCCTGGTGCTGCGGTGACTGCAGCTGCCAACCAGGATATCAAATGGGAAACAACAACAACTGCCAATCTTGGTCTTGATTTCACTTTGTTCAAGAATGTACTTAGTGGTACAGTAGATATTTACGATAGAACAGCTAAAGATATCCTATACCAGGTTCCGGTATCTTCTACACTTGGCTTAAGTGCACCAACACAGAATGCGGGTTCAATTCAGAATAGAGGTGTCGAAGTGAGTTTAACCTACAATACCAAAATAGGTCAGGTAAACCTCGGCGTATCACCGAATTTCTCATACAATAATCAAAAAGTAATCAAAATAGCTGGCGACATTCAAAGCGTAGTCCCTAATTTCTTTTTAGGCCAACCATTAAACCCGATTTACGGATTCGTAGCCGATGGCCTTTTTGTTGATGCTGCAGATGTTTCAAGCTATCCAACCCAGCCAAATGGTGGTGCTCCCGGAAATATCCGCTTCAAAGATATCAGCGGTCCGAATGGGGTTCCGGATGGAAAGGTAGATGCTACTTATGACAGGCAGATTTTAGGCAATACCAATCCAAAAACTTCTTATGGTTTAAATTTAACTGCGGCATACAAAGGGTTTGATTTTTCAGCTTTATTTTCCGGACTTGGAGGCTACACGGTTCAGATGGGTTCTTATCAGGCCTATGCATTATATAACGGTGGGAATGTTCAGCAATGGCAATATGTAAACGCCTGGACCCCACAAAACCCTGACCGTAATGCCGCTTATCCTCGCATTACCAATTTGAGCCAAGGCAGTGCCAATGTGCAAAGAAACTCTTACTGGAATAGATCTGGTACGTTTTTAAGATTGAAAAATGCTCAGATTGGTTATACAATACCATCTAACTTAACCAAAAAAATCAGTCTGGACAAGGTGAGGATCTTTGTAGGCGGACAAAATCTTTTCACGCTAAATGATTTTTACGAAGGATGGGATCCAGAAAATGGTCAGGGTTCGGGAGACAACCCAAACTTCTATCCACTCTCTGCCATCTATACTTTTGGTATAAATGTGAAATTGTAATCTGATGTAGTTAGGATCATTAAATAAAACAAAATGAAAAATTTTAGATATAAATTAACCCTTGTGGTGGGATGTACCTTCCTCGCTGTGATTGCAGGATGTAAGAAAGATCTTTTAGATACCCAACCGCTTTCATCAATTTCTGATGCTACCTTTTGGAAAACAGCCGGTGATGCAACACTTGCGCTGAACGGGGTTTATGACAGTGGAGCAGGTTTTACGGGCTATAATTTCTGGGCAGCAACATCGATGGTCAATCTTGATCTGATGGCCGGTAATGGCTCGGAAAAAGAGTTGATTCCTGATAATTTTACCAATGGAACTTTAAATTCCACTTATGGATTTGTGGGGTCATATTATGCTCAGGCCTATTCTCAGATCGGAAGGTGCAACAATTTTTTGGCTAATATCGGCTTGGTGAGTATGGATGCTGCGCAAAAAGCAGTGATGGTTGGAGAAGTGAAAACAATCAGGGCATACAATTACTTCAATCTCGCTTTATATTTCGGCGACGTTCCCCTGGTACAAAAATTATTAACGGTAGATGAGGCAAACGCAGTATTTCGCACGCCTAAAGCAGAGGTTTGGGCGTTTTGCGAAAATGAACTTAAGGCCGCGGCTGCAGCACTTCCTGTATCGGTAAGTGCAGAGCGATTGGGGCACATGACCGCTGCATCGGCGCTGGCAATTTTAGGCCGTTTGCAACTTGCACAGAAAAAGTGGGCAGATGCGGCCGCTACCTATAAAGCCATCATCGATTATAATTATTATGCTATCGATCCCAGATACCGTGAACTTTTCTTAAATGCAGGAGAAACCAGTCGCGAAATTATCATGTCGATGCAGTACATCAGGGATACCTACAACCATGCACTGTTGCAGTACCTTACGCCCGAAACCTGGGGAGGGTGGCATCAGTATTCGCCATTTAACGAACTTGTGGAAGCCTATGAGTGTAAGGATGGGAAAACGATAGCAGAGTCTCCTTTGTTTGATCAAAATAATCCATATAACAACCGTGATCCGAGGATGGATTTCAATATTATGATCTCTGACCGTACAAGTTTTCGTGGAAAAGTTTACTCTGCAAAGCCTGGGACAACCCTTCCTGACCGCCTGAACCAGTATCCCGGGGTCTGGAGCGGATACGCCATCTATAAATTTCTTGAAGATGATCCGGCAGTGGCAACAACCAACAATACGGGAAACAACTTTCCTTTGATCAGGTATGCAGAAGTATTGCTTGGCTATTTAGAGGCAAAGCTAGAGTCTGGCAGTGGTGTAGATCAGGCGTTATTGGATGCAACAATAAATAAAGTAAGGGGAAGGGCAGCTGTGGCAATGCCCGCAATAACCATCTTAGATCCAACAGCACTCAGAACAATCCTACGCAGAGAACGCCGTGTAGAATTTGCGTTTGAAGGGATCAGATATTTTGATTGTTTGAGATGGGGGATAATCGGCTCGGAGAACAATCAGCAATTTACAGGGATGAAACTTACAAACGATCCTGCCAATTATAAAGATTATCCTGTAAATGCTAATGGATACTATATATTCAAAAAACGAAGTTTTATTGTGGGTAAAAATGAGCTTTGGCCAATTCCACAGTCAGAAAGGGATCTGAATAAAAATTTAACTCAAAATCCTGGATATTGATACTTTGGTGTAATCAATTAAGATATTTTTGGTTAGTGCGATGAGCGTCATTCCTAAGGGAATGGCGTTTTTTTAAGCATATCGGATCGTTATCCTTTCGACAGACCAAGATGATGTGCTTTAAAGGCGTAAGCTTAAATTAATTTGAATTGCTCAGTTTAAGACCTATTATTACAGGTATAATTTTAAACTAATGTAATTTATTTATTTGTATTATAGTTCAGCTGTATTCATGAGGACTTCGCCGTTTTCTTTAGAAGCTAGCAGGACAATGAATCGTCATCTAGACCGGTCGGGATGACGCCGATTTTTGGAATATCTTATTGATAGTTAAGTGTTTTAACCACAGATGCACACAGATAAACATGGGTTTTTATATCTGTGTGCATCCTTTCTATCTCCCGAAAATCGGGACAAGTTGTGGTTAAATTATTTTTGCTCGTGCCGAATGGCTTAACTTAATTACATTGGGGGAGAGCTTGGCCATCTTTTAGAAACTGGAAAAGATTTTGTCAACAGGGCTGCTTTTTTGCTTTTTAAGCCTGCTTGTTAGTAGTTGTAGCAATAAATTTTCTCTGGCTGCGTTTTATAACTATATGCGCGCAATATTATGCGCATTCTATTTGTTTTAGCACGCAAATCGGAACTTCCTGCTGCATTCTGGCAGGTACTAAAACAGATTTTTATGTCAAAGATATCTTTCAATTCCAACCCTGCGCCGTTTTTTCGTTCGCTTAAAGTTAAGGTTAACAATTATTTTTTAAGTAGCGGTAAAAGTCGGAGCGGCGGACTTCCTCTATTCTTTAAGGGGCTTGGACTGGTGCTTTCTGCGGTTTCACTCTATATTGTACTGGTGTTTTTTACCCCGCACTGGATAGTAGCGGTATTGCTCTGTGCTGCCTTTGGAGCCAGCCTAGCTGCGATCGGTTTTAATGTTATGCATGAGGGCGGGCACGGAAGTTTTTCAAAGTATAAGTGGGTTAATGCAGTATCGGCTTATTCGCTCAATATTATGGGCGGAACAATCCATTTCTGGAAACAGAAGCACAATATAGATCATCATACTTATACGAATATTGAAGGTTTGGACCATGATATCGATATCAAGTTCATGCGGATGCATACTGAGCAGCGCAGGAGCAGGTACCACAGGTTTCAGCAGTATTACTGGATATTGCTTTATGGGGTGTCATATATTGCCTGGATACTTTACCAAGACTTTGAAAAATATTTTTCGGGTAAGATGGGGAAGGGTGCTAAGCGCCTGGATCTTGGCTTGAGGGAACATATTATTTTCTGGGCTACAAAACTTGCCTATCTGGCGGTTTATTTATTGTTGCCTATCATAATGCTTGGTGCCGCAAAAGCGCTTATAGGTTTTGTGATCGCTGCGGTGGTATGTGGATTTACCCTTAGTATTGTGTTCCAGCTCGCACATGTGGTTGGAGAAACTTCATTTCCAATACCCCAGGAAAGCAAGATCCAATCAGAATGGGCGGTACACCAGATTTCCTCTACGTCAAATTTTGCAACACGCAGCAGGCTGGCCTATTTCTTTCTGGGGGGACTTAATTTTCAGGTGGAGCACCATCTGTTTCCTGGCATCAGCCACATCCATTATCCCAAGATCAATCAGTTTGTACAGGAAACCTGCAGGGAGTTTGGCGTGTCTTATCTGGAGCATTCTACCATGTTGCGGGCTTTTGTCTCACATCTTTCACACCTCAAAAAACTCGGTACAGCCGATTAATTATAAATAACAATAATATGCAAAATGAAAACATAGCCTTACAGGCGAAGGTATTTTTATATCACCTGAATAATTCGAATGACGAGAACGGTATCCGTAACCTCGAGAGCTGGACGATACGGCAGGTTGGGGAAAATGGTAAGAAAGAGATCGAGCGGAACTATTTTCCTACTGTCTCAACAAAGGTAGATCCTGCTGCAATGCAGCTTTTTTCTCAAAGTGTAATTTCAAACCTTAAAGCTCAGCCAAAGTTAAAGGTTACTGAACTTTTGATCGATGCCCTTCCGGGCGCTGACTATCTGGTTGCCTTTCCGCCCAGTAGGGTAAGAAGGTAAGACTGATTTTTTGTGTTCTTTCCGCTTATTGGGGGATTGTTATTGGATTTTCCTGTTTCTTTTCGGTCCAGCAAAGGCACAGGTCTTGTTTAAGACCTGTGCTAAGTTGACTGCCGCAAAGAACTAATCTCTGGTCACCTATGGGCCATTCTTCAGCTATTAGCGCAATAGTGCCTATTTTAATGTAACATCCAGGTAAACAGAATGACGCCCGTATGTTTCGTAAAATGGTTTGAAAACCACATCATCAATGGTGAACTGTAAAGATTGTGGATCACCTTTGATTGATTTGCCAATATCTTTGGCATCCAAGGTTAATTTACGCCAATCTTTTCTGGCTTCCGGTTCCTGCGCTGCCAACAATATTGGTCCATAGAAAAGACTAGCAATGTTCTGCTGATCCATAACCGGATCAAGGTGGAATTGGAATGGCATCTTTAAATCTACAATATCGCCATTTTTCCAGCTACGGCTTATCTTTAGGTAACTACCTGGCTCAGCATTAAACTTTTGTTCTTTCCCGTTGATCTTTACAAAGAATCCTTTGGTGGCCCAACCTGGCACACGCACATTGAGATCAAATTTTCCGCTGCCCTTAATAGTCAAACGGGTGTGGTCTTCTTTTGGAAAATTTGTCGACTGTTCTACCCTAATCTGGCGTTCTGTCCATGTTAGTGTTGAGGGAATATATAGGTTCACATAAAGCGCCTGGTTATCTTTACTTTTAAAGTAAATTGAATTTTGTAGCTTGGTACTGCTCTCTATTGCAGTACCGTTACAGCAGGTAAAACCTGTCATATCTGCATTGCCAAATTGTTTAACAGACCCTGGTCTGAGTGGTACATGATAGGTATTGGCAGGACTGTTCTGGGCAACAGATGCCAGGATATGATTGTATAAGCCACGCTCATAATAATCCATCAGCTCTGCCCGCTGATCGAATAGAAACAGGTCTCCGGTCAGTTTTAGCATATTGTAGGTAGCACAGGTTTCATTCTGCCCTCCTTCAGAGAAGCCATTTTCGTACAGGGTAGCTGGCTGGGCAATAAAACACTCCGCATTTGCGGGGTTACGTGCACCTGCAACTCCTCCAATACTGTACATGTAATCGTCTACCATTTTGTGCCAGAAGTTATCCGCTATATTGTAATATTCAGGTTTATTGGATACCCGGTACATTTCGATACTCCCTACAATTTGGGGTATGTGCTGATTGGCATGCAGGCCACGGAAAATATCTACGTTTTTGGCCAGCCCATGCGAATGTACTGTATCACCAAAGAAAACCTTTATATTATCAAACAATTGTGCTGTTTTTAGGTATTTCGGATCATTTGTAATCTGGTATAAACGGGCCATTGCATCATTCATGCCGCCGTACTCGCCGGCAATGTAGGTATTCCACATCCTGATAAGCGTTTCCTGTGGCAGCTGGCTTAAGCGGGTATATACCCAATCACCCATGTCAGTAGCTATTTTAAGTGATTTTTTATTGCCACTTACCTCATATACGTCTATTAAGCCAGCCAAAATTTTATGTAAGGTATAATATGGTGCCCAAACCTGGTTTTTCTGTCCTCCATACTTCGCTCCGTTTTCCAACATGATAAACTGATCGGGAGGGTAGGCGCTGATGAATCCTTTTCCCCAGTTCCAATAATCGGTACGGATGCCCGATGCACTAAGATCAGAATCATAATCTGATTTGCCCGGGCCATGCGGCACAGCGCTCGGATCAGATACCGAGGTAGAACCTGATTTTTTAGGTTTCCCGGATAATTGTGATAATTCATAGAGCGTATTGATCATATACTCCATTTTTTTTGAGAAATTGGCCTGAAGCACCTTGTCGTACCCGGTGCCGGCATAGGCCTGGGCAATTGCCGAAAGGTAGTGGCCTGTGGCATGCCCCCTTAATTTGGTATCTTCACTGTCCCATACCCCCAAAGGTTTTGCGCCTTCGGGTTGTTTCTGGCCAAAAGCCTGGCGGAACATGTAGAGGAAAGAGTTAGGGTCGGTTTTAGCTAATGTTTTAATAAATTTATCGCGGTTTTCGATAAATTTGGTTGCATGGCCATGAACATCCGTTTGCAGAGAAACCCTGTTTAAAGCAAAGGACTCTAGCTTTAGGGCTGGTGCGGCTGATTTTTTAAGTGCTTTTACGGTTACAAATGCCTTAGGTTGAAAAGCCGTTCCTGCAACACGCCCTGTAATCGTATAACTTCCCGGTTTCAAAACCCCGCTATTATCGGTTGGCGAAGGCCATAGCACACGTACTGTTGGACCTTTCATCTTATTCTGGTAGGTGCCCGGTACATAACTGGGTAATCGTGGTAAATTTCCTACTTCTGTTTCCACCTGAATATCTGATACATGAGTTAAATAGGTATTGTAAAGCTGTGGGGTGCCTGAAGAAAACTTTGGAAGATCATCTTCACGCTTGCCCACATTTACTGTGCTTTCCTGGGTACCTCTTTGAGCATTGCGATAAATTCCGGCAATCTGCCCAGCACTTAACGGAACCCGATAAATACGGAAATCATGTATCATGGCATTCAGATGGGGATCTCCCTGAACTAGCGATTTTCCGATATACAACAGGTTTTTTGCCCCTGATTGCTGATCGAATACCGTTGTTAGCTCCAGTGGGATATGCTTAGCTTCAGCCACAGCCTTGCTGTCCACATAGGTCACCATAGATTTTGATGGGATATCTATCACAATGGCAATATAGACCCATTTATTCAGTTCTAAAGCAGGAGAAACCGCTCCGTTTTTATTGTTTTCCTTTGCCGTAATCAATGCCTGGAAACCTTCCTGAGCATTTGTTCCAACAGGGGCCACAAAAAAATGTTTAGTCACGTCCTGCCCGAAATCAAAAAAACGTTGGCCGGGCTGCTTCGAACGGAGGTATATCCATCCTGATATGCTGAGCGATTCTATATCTGTTAATGCTTCTCCTGGAATAGTAACAAACGAGCTGTTATCCCCGGAGAGCGACAAAACCTTTCCAAATCGGCTGTCATTGATAAATTTGACCCCGTCGCCCTGAAATTTGGCATGAAAATTATTGCGTGACCAGTCTTTGGTATCTCCATTAAAGATATAGCGCGCACTCATTCCCGTTTCACCGATTCCATCTAATATCTGGTCTCCATTTTGTGCGTGGGCAGTAGTAATACCCATGGCTAAAATAGTAGGGAACAGGATGGTACGCAAGAATACTTTGTATATTTTCATGTTTAAATCATTTTATCAATAAGCCCTTTTTAGATCTGTTTGTATCAGATATTTTATGCCCAGATCTTTTGCTAAGCGTAAATGAATTTAAAGAATATTGAATAAAAACAATCCTTAAAATTCATCGATAAAACTATGAAGAAGCCCTGTGTTTTTATGCTTCTTTTTTATCTGATAGCTACTAGATTTTAACAAGTACTAAGGCTCGGTTTACTTTTTAATTTTCCAATCCACTACATCAAGAGCACAGATTGGCTTGGTTGGTTAAAATACTAATGTTATGCATCAATATACAACGGAAATCTAGGTTATGCTTCATTTATATTTACATCCTGATCCACCAAGTCTGGTTTTTATAGGCCAGGCTATCAACATTAATTATGAAAAACATTTATTTAAACCTCTTCGTTCTTTTTCTCCTATGCTGCGCTTTCCAACCTGTAATGGCGCAATCTCAGCATTTAGCCAAGGGGCAGGGCAATCCTGTTATACCAGGTTATTTTGCAGATCCAACGGTGAAAAAGTTTGGAGATACATACTATATTTATGCAACAACTGATGGCAATGGGGGCGGGTTCGGACCATCGCAGGTATGGACTTCAAAAGATTTTGTGAACTGGGCCATGCAAGATATGAACTGGCCAACAACCCATCATTACTGGGCGCCGGATGCAACACAGGGGCCTGATGGAAAGTATTATCTATATTACTGCCAGCCCGTTGAAATATTCGGTGCGTCTTCAGCAACACCGGTTGGTCCGTGGACATCGCTTTTGGCACCTGGAAAACCAATAGTTTCAAATTTTATGGTACCCAAGGTGATTACACTTGATGGGCAGACTTTTAAAGATGACGACGGTAAGTATTATATGTATTGGGGTACCTGGGGCATTTATCCGGGCCATGGTTGCGGTGTTGGCTTACTAAATGCCGACATGAAATCGTTTTCAAAACTTGCGCAGATCCCGAATACCGATGCAAAAGACTTTTTCGAGGCGCCATTTGTATTTAAAAGAAAGGGAATTTATTATCTTACCTATTCATCCGGATATTGCGAAGATGGAACCTACAGGGTACAATATGCCACTGCAAGCAATCCGATGGGGCCTTTTAAGTATGCGCAGGATAATCCGATCCTCGCCACAAATGGTGATGGAACGGTGCACGGACCAGGGCATCAGTCTGTTCTGCAGCAGGGAGATGATTTTTACCTCGTTTATCACCGGCACAATAACCCACACAACGACGGTGGCTATCACAGGCAGGTAGCGGCAGATAAAATGATCTTCGATGAGAAAGGAAACATACTGAAGCTGGTACCTACACACTCCGGAATCGGCTATTTAGCAAAAAATGCGAATCCGCATCAAAATCTGGCGCTGGGCAAAGCCGCAGTGGCCTCTTCATCTTATGATCAGGATTTTAAACCAGAATTTGCATTCGATGACAATAACGGAACGTTATGGAAAGCCAAAAACAATATCGGTCCCTCGTGGATTCAAGTCGATTTAGGCAGGGTTTATCATGTTAAAAGCGTACATACTCAATTTGAATATGCGACCTGGTACTATCAATACAAAATCGAATATTCACTCGATGGCAAAACATGGGAACTGTACATTGATAGGCGTAAAAACACGCAACATGGAAGTCCGATGATCGATTTCGGAAACGTTAAGGCCAGATACCTGCGTACAACAATTTTACGGACAGCATATCCGGGCTTAAACAAGGCGATATGGAACATTAAGGTTTTCGACAATGCCGAATATAATCCGGTGATGAACACCAGCATCAAAAAGTGGGAATCTTTGCAACGTTTTGAGCCGAAGGGACTGTTGGTGGACCTAAACTTTGATAACCTTCGTGTAGGATCAATAGCAGCCCATGTTCAGAATAATGGAAAATTAGCAGGTGTGTTTTCTGCTAACGGAACAAATAAGCCGGTTACTTCAATGATAGCTGGAAAGAAAGCTTTGGTTTTCTCTGGCACCGAGCGCCTATCATCATCCGTTCGTGCGCCATCATCTATGCTGGGGAACAGCAGTTATAGCGTAAGTATGTGGGTGCTGAACCCAGAGATCGGTAAAGAAGAAACAATCGTTTCGTGGACAGGTAGGGGTGGTGTTAATTTAAGTTATGCTGCGGTGGGTTATGGGAATAATAAAGGTGCGGGCGCTGCCACCCATCTTGGCTGGGCAGATTTAGGATACAGAAATTTGCCCAAAGCAAATGAATGGCATATGATTACCATGGTTTTTGATGGGACAATGGAACGCATATATGTTGATGGGAAATTGGATAGGGCAGAAAGAAGGATGCTTTTCGTAAATAATCTTACCAGGTTTCTTGTGGGCGGTAATGACGATGGAACGTCAGGGTTTTCTGGTGCACTGGCCGCTTTGAAAATTTATGATGTTCCATTAACCGATACAGAGATTAACAAAGCTTATGCAAAAGGATTAGACAATAGTACAGCCGTATATGCAGATGCGAAAAATCTTGAATATGGGAATTTAGCAAACTGGGCCAACAATGGGGCCGCTTTGGGAGAGTTAACGTGCAAGGGAAATGTAGAAGTTGCCGATGTTAATGGAAAAATAGCTGCTGTATTGGCAAATGGTAGTAAAATCATCATGGGAGATAGCATTGCAAAAGAGGTCGATTTTTCAAGACCATTCAGTGCTGTTTTTTCGCTTTTACCTGCTGTTGGTTCAAAAACAGATTTGTTTTTTGGTAAAGGAAATAAAGCGGTAAGGATAGTGGGTAATGGAAAATGGCAACAGTTAATCTGTTCTTTTGCTCAGGGTAAGTTTCAGGTATTTATCAACGGTAAACCGACCAGTTATACACTGGTCCGTAATAATCAAAAAGATCAGCGTATTTTGATTGAATCTTCTGGCGGAGGACCAGGTGCCACAACAGCAATATCATCAATTTCAATATACAGTTATGGTCTTGATCATAGTGGTTGCTTAAAAGAATTCAATTTTTGGCAACAAACCTTGGGCACAGGCAACTTAAAACCGTCATTTACCTCAAAACCATCAGCAGTTACGCCAAATATGGTCTATATGGTTGCAGATAAACCCGAACTGCCAGGCAGTGATCTCGAATATCTTTTTAAAAACGATAAAGATAAAGGGGATTCAAAATGGTTAAGGTCATCAGATTATATAGATTTTTCGGTACTTCCACAAAGCAGTTATAGTTATACCGTAAAAATCAGGGATAATTTTGGAAATGTTACCCAAACATCTCTTCCCATTGTTGTTCGCACAGATTCTTCACAATTTGTGGTCAGAAAACAGCGTGGGTCGGCCCTGTCGGTTCCGGCAACAAAAGATGGCCTGTCAGGAACTTCCTGGGATGGCTTTTTGGGAAATGCAGATACCGTTACACAACAATCGGGTATCCTAAAGCTGGTTTCGCACAACACATTTTGGGATGGATCGGAAGCAACGGGGCCTTTTGCCTACAATAACGTGGAGGGTGATTTTATTGCCGAGGTAACGCTTTCGGATATGCTGGGGCTCAGGGAGAAGAAAGCTTATGGTGCAAATGAGGCAGGTATAATGGTTAAAGCTTCTACAAATGGAAGAATGCTTTTACAAAACGGCATTATGCCAGGTTGGGGCGTTGGAAATATTGTTACCGACCTTGGGAATGGCGGTAGAAGGCAGACGAACAACCTCTCTGGATGGGCTTTTTACAGGCATCTGCAGATACAGCGGGCAGGAAATACATTTTTTATGCGTGGCAGCAGTGATGGAAAGACTTGGGTAAATCTTCCTGGCAGCCCGGTAAAAAGAGATGATATGGGAGTTGGCTTACAGGTTGGCGTTTACCATGCTACCTATGGTGATGCCTCTGGTGATGCTTCCTTTAGCGGTTTTAAGGTTATCCAAAAGAAATAAAGCGAACATCGATGTGTTGGTGTAACACTTTGCTATACCAACGTTAAGTTTTTATTATTTTGGTGATGCCTTTACATTTGGGATATTCTTGCTGTAATAAGCGTCTGCCGGGATGCGATAGCCGGGAGATATACCTGTGCAAGAATATTGTACGGTAAGATCGTAAACTTTTGAATCATCAGGGTTTTGGACCCTGGTATCCCCATCATAAAACCCATAGTTAGATTAGAAGCACCATTGGCTCCATTCCGCCCAGTATTCTTCAACCGTATTAATACTATGTGCCGGTATCGTGCACGTTATTTCTTTTGTATCACAGCTTTAATTTCTGCCAGCGTGGTACCTGTAAGCTTAATTTGATAAGGCCATTGTTCGTCGTTTTCATCTTTTCCATCGGTAATGTGCTCCCAGTGTGTAGTTGGTGCACCGCTTACTACAAGCCATAAATATTGTGTGTTTTTTGGTACGGTAAACCTGGCCAATCCTTCGGGATCACTGTGGATTTTTCCATAAACACGTTTGCCATCATATTTTACCACAAGGAAACTGTACCGCCAACCGGCGTAGGTCAGGTTTACTTTTCTAAAACCATTTGCTCCTGTCAAACCTTTAAATTTTAGTTTGATTTCTGTTCCTTCTTTGGGGGTTTTTAATTTTATGCCGTTATATCCATAGTTTTGTGGACAGTTGCCCGGCAATATCCGGTACCAGGCATCTGGTAATGAATCTAAAACGGTTACATGTTGATTGGCATAAATTTTTGTGGCTTTTTTAGCTTGGTCTAAATCCCAGGTAATAAATTTAGCTGCAGCCTGATGCATTTCATCGTTAAACTTTTTCTGGTTGGTTCCCGTAATCCGTTTGTAGGCCATAACCGCATCTTCGCCTTTTAAAGCTTTTTGCCACAGCTTACCAATAAACTTAATTCCATGTTTGTTGGCCCAATACTCCAGTACATATGGCGAGTGATATTGATTGGTTTCGTGCAGAAAGGCATAATGAGTTTTTTTCAGGTAGGCTTCCAAATGATAATTTTCAAAAGTCATCCATTCCGGATAAACATGCCAGAGCATAAATTGGGAGGTCATTTCGAAAATAGACTGTCCATGGCTTCCTTTAGCTGCCGAAGTAAAAGCCCAGGCCCCATCGGCATTAACCAGGTATTGAAACGAGTGGCCAATTTCATGCGCCAATGCACCGAAAGGAGCTTTGCTGATGCGGGCCAGGGGAGTCCAGGCAATTCCTATTTTGTTTTCTTCGCCGCCACCAAATGCTGTGCCTTCCTTTCCCTTGAATACGAAAATCAAAAGTTTGTATCGGTCGGTTACAGAGTTTCCTTTATTTACAAAAGCCAGCGTATCCACATAAAAATTGTAAAACCGGTCACATTCTTTTAAAACCTGATCCATATCCAAACGGGCAGTGGGATCAGCATTTTTAGAGAGATCCGGCCCAAATTCTTTCGACCAGAAAATGGCAATATTATCTGATTCGACCATTCGTTTATAACTGAACTCATGTTCATCATTGTTGAAATCATTTCCTTCTGGTATCATCCAGATTTTAGATGGAATATAACGTTGTTTTGGCGTGTTAACTGTTTTTGATAGGCCAGAACTCCTTTCCTGGCCCCATAAACTGTTGCAGAAAGTTATACTGAAAAATAGCAATAAGATGAATACTGAACCCTGTTTTACGAAGGGAAATGATTTTTGTTTAGTTAACATTTCAGTCTCTGATCGGGTATAACGCATATTGGATAGGATATTGACGGTTTAAAAGAAGAAAAACCCAGAGTCGTTTTTATCCGACCTGGGTTTCATCATTAACCAACCTTAACTAAGGTTTTTTTGTAATAGCAGGTATTTGGATCGTTACTGTGAAAGTGCCTGCTGATAATGCCTTAAAACCAAAAAATACTGGATTTGCATTTCTGTTTTCAACCGTAAACCTTGCAGGGATCCGGTAATAATTGCCTGTACCATTATTTCCATCCTTAATAGGGAAACCGTTTGGAAGATCTATAAACTCCCATTCGAGTGCAGTTGTTGTTCTTACCACAGAGAAATATGGGTTCATTTGCGAAAAATTACCTCTATCTCCTCTGGTTACGATTTGTCCGGCAGAAGGATCAAAGGCAGTACCATTTTTATCTAGAAAGACAAATCTGATTTTATTGGGGCCTTTGCTGTCGTAGGTGATGGTTACCGGTAAAGGAGACTGACCACTAAAACCCGTTTCAGTATCCGGGTCGGAAGTCGTAAAGAACGGGCCGGCATCAAGGCTATAATGTGCTTTAGGTAATAATTGTATCCTGCAGGCATTTAAGATATCACGTGTACCTTTAATGTTCGATACCTGAACATCAATAACATAATTTCCGGTAGCTACATTTGCTGTGGCTTGCGATAAGGATATTCTTCCGCCTATTTCACTAATTTCTAAGGGAAGGGCAGGTTTAAGTACAATTTTCTTGTTCACTAGCGCCACTGTTGAATCTGCGCTGGTAATTTGACCAAGAAACTGCTTGATGGTAAATTCTTTAAGCATATCTGGTGCTGGTTGTCCGGTATCCATATTTCTAACAGCCAGTAATTTTACTTTCACCGGGCCCGTGGTACCGTCTAGTTCTATTGCTTTAGAGTTAACTACGTTTCCTTGGGTAGCAATAAGCGGATTTGGTGCATAGTACATGTAATCGCTGATAAAGCCTTTACTTACCTTTTTGCAACCCAATAAAATGCCCACTAAAGCAAGAACAGATAGTGATGAAATGATAAATATTTTTTTCATGATTGTTTCTGTTGCGATTCCTTAGAACCTGATGAATGTATGGGTATTACTTAAAACATGAAGCATGCCGCCTGATGAGGGTTCTATGCCTGTAGTTTGGCACTGCGCCTTTAAATCAATATTAGGATCATTAGGCTGGGCAGTGCTGTTTGGTGGGTCTAAACCTCCTCTAACCTTAATGTAGTAGAGGTAATAAATTGGGCTGGATGACCATGATTCACCAGGTTTTGGCTGCAAGATTCTTTGAAATGCAGTTTGGGTATTGGCAGCGTTGGCTACAAGGGTAGGTTGTAGCGGTGCGGTGGTTAACGCTATGCGAGTTTTAGATAAGTAAATGCGTAATGAATCGGCTTTCAGATCATTATACATGTTGGTTAAAGTATAAGTATTATTCTCATTAATGAGTCTAACCGAATCTCTTTTAAGCCTGATGTAGTTATTGATCGAATAGTTGGTTGGTGCAAAGAAAGTTGCAGCACCATTTACTTCATCTTTCATGTTATAATGATCGATAACCATTATGAGCGTATCGAACAAATGATATTTGTGTTGCTTTAAATATTCATAAGTGGTTAAGGGGCTTTTTGCCTCACTTAAACCTCCATCTGTTAAATAACTACTCTTTTTGCAGCTTGTAAAATATGCCAGCCCCAGGCTGCATATCATAAAATACAACAGTTTCTTTTTCATGTTTTTATAACTTGGAGCTCCAGAAAGGAGTTTGAGTCAACTTTTTGTTAATGTTCATTAATGCAGGATCAAGCGGCCAGTAATATTTACCCGCATCAAAATCGGCTTTGGTCATTTTTTCCGCGCCGAATTTCATGATCCCTGTTTTTTTACCCAGTCTTACTAAATCATAGAAGCGATGCCCTTCCAGGAAAAGTTCTCTTCCACGTTCGTCTATAATACCTTCGAATAAGTTGGCATTGGTTCCAACCCAGTCACCTAAACCAGCAATATTGCGTACTTCATTAAGCACCGTGCGCGATTGATCAAACTGGCCTAAGGCCGCAAGTGCTTCTGCTTTCAGGAGTTTAATGTCGGCCAGCCTAAAAATGATGATGTTGTTATGGGCCACAGCAGTAATTACGTTTTGTCCGTTAATATAAGTGATGTTAGCATACTTAATACAGAGTGGATCTGTAGAATTGGTTAGTGCAAAAGCAGTCTTAAATCGTTTATCATCAGCATTGCTATAAAGCGTATTTAGGGTATTAATATTGAGTGGAAAAAGTGAATTATCTGTACGCGTTGTTAAGTAAGGGCTTTTAAGGGTGTAATTGGCAATTCCCCCGCTACTACCCTCATTTTCATCACTCTGTGCAATTTCGAAAATGCCTTCTGTAGATTTTCCTTTGTATATGCTGAGGTAATTATCTCTGTTTACATATTGATAAAAATTTTGGTCAATTATTTTATCGGTGGTGGCATTACAGTTTTGGTAATCGCCCTGCCAGGCATACAAATGAGCTAGAAGCGCATAAGCTGCTCCTTTATTAGCCCTTACTGCCCTGTTTCCAGAGTTGGAATAATCCCAGCTCAAAAGGTTAATGGCATTGTTTAAATCGCTTAAGCATTGTGCTATCACATCAACAGCCTTGCTACGTGGTAGATCTACTGCCTCTGTTATTGTACCTGTTTGGGTAATCAGTGGAATATCGCCCCAAATTCTGGTCATGTAGAAATAGTTAAACGCCCTTAAAAAGTAAGCTTCTCCCAGCAAATTATTTTTAGCGTTTGGCGATGAGAATTTGTCATCGGCGATGGTGGGAATGAATTTAATGCAGCGGTTAGTCTGATCTATGGCACTGTAAAAAGTATCATATCTTCTCATCTGCATCATCCTATCCCCGGTTTCAGCCGATGCAACAGAAATTGCCCACTCCATTCGGAAAATATTGTCAAATCTGTAGACGTTTGCTGATGCAAATTCATCTGTTGGTAAATCGCCATAAGCGTAGAAAGCTAATCCATCTGCTTTATTAAGCGTTTTCCTAACCAACGCGTAACCTGCTGCTACAGCTTTGTCAGCGTCATTTTCATTTTTCCAGAAAGTAAGGTCGGTAGATACGCTAATGGGTTTCTCATCTAAAAATTTTTTACATGAGCTTGCCATGCCCATCCCGATTACACAGCATATATATATAGTAAGTCTTTTCATTTTAGTAGGATTAAAAGGTTAAATCAATGCCGAAAGTATATTTTTTAGGGATTGGATAATCATTACCCCCAGAGTATCCATCTGCACCTACAGCTTCCGGATCAGGTACGGTAGAGTTCGACCATACTTTAACGTTATCCATTACGCCATAGAACCGGATCAACCTCAGCCCAATTTTTTTGGTGAATTTTTCAGGTAAGGTGTAGCCCAATCTGATATTTTTGATACGCAAAAAGCTGGCATCTTCTATGTACATACTTTGACCAATGTGCCACTTATCTACGTTATTGGTTATCAATCCAGGGTACTTTGCAATATCACCTGGTTTAGACCAAAAATCAGCTACATTGAAATTTGAGGCAGGTCCGGAGCGTGGCCCCCACAAAAAATAAGGGTTATTTGTTCCGGCATCCTGAAGTTTATCTGAAAGATACCCGTTACGAAGGCTGCGGCCGGAAATAAAAGTAACCAAAACATCAAGCGAGAATCCTTTGTAAGAGAAGGAGTTGTTCATACCTCCGGTAATGTCTGGATTCGGGTTTCCGTAGGAAATGTAGTCGTTATAATCGATATTATAATCTCCATTCTGATCTACCCTTGCAGGATCACCGGCACTGAACTGGCTTCCGCCAAACTGGGTAATTCTTCTTCCGGTTTTAGGATCAACAGGAACGTCTGAATCTCTTGAATAAATTCCATTCACTTCCCATACTTTGTAGGTAAATAACGGATCGCCAACGCTTAAGGTTTGTTGTAACCATGGTGGCCCAAAGGTGAAATCTCTGCCGCCATTTGGAAGCTTGGTAATGTAGTTGTCGTTGTAGGCAATGTTAAAATTAGTTATCCATTGAAATTTTGAAGTAGGGGCAAAATTCCGTGTGGTTAAGGTAAATTCAATACCAGTATTGCGTAAATCAACATAGTTATTAGAGGTTAGCGAATAGCCGGTTGTTAATGGAACCGGAATATCGAATACTTTACTTTTGGAGTCGCGGATATAATAATCGGCTGTTAAGGTTATTCTGTCTTTTAAAAAACCTAAATCTACGCCGGCATTAAACTGAGGACTTCTTTCCCAGCTGATGGAAGTTGCCGATGCAGCACCATAATAATCTGGATATAATACCTGTGTTCCATTGTAAGTAGTTTGAGCGCCGCCCTGACCATTTCCCAGCACAGAAGTTGGATAATTGGCATTGGCAATTAATGATTGATATTGTGCATAATAAGCACCAGGATCATTCCCTGTAATACCGTAACTGGCTCTTAACTTTAAATAGGAAACGATATTTTTTACCGGGCTGAAGAAATTTTCTTCAGATGCATTCCAGCCTGCAGAAACTGATGGGAAGGAACCCCAACGGCTTTCTGCACTGTATCTTGATGATGCATCTGCACGGTATACTGCCTGAAGCAGGTATTTTCCTTTATAGTCATATACAAAACTTCCCATCCAGGATAAGCGCGAACGTTGCTGTATGGTGTTGCTGGCGAAAAGATTGGGGCCAGAAGCAATGCCGGCAACAGTTTTAACGGCATCGGCATTGCCAATACTGCTGCTATAAGTATTATTGGCAATATTTTTTTCCATTCCCTGAAGTAAAATGACATTGAAGTTATGGCCACTTTTTAATGATTTGGCATAGTTCAGGGTGTTTTCGAGTTCCCAACGATTGGTTTGGTTAATCCAGCCATAGGCTTCATTTTGACCACTTCCGCTTAATAAACTCGGCTTAAAATAACTTCTGGTGTTGTTGAAAATGTTGTATGAGATGGTACTCTTGATATTTAAGCCAGGAATAATCGTGTATTGGGCCATGGTATTTCCGTTCAGACTGGTGGTTTTGTCATCATCACGGAGTTCTTCATACCTGCCGGTATATAATTCCTCTTCAGCTGTTCCTATTTTCCAAAAAGAAGAAGGAAAGCCCCAGGTGGTAAAAGGGTATTTGTTTTGGTCGCCCTGGCCGTGTTTAGCCTTGGTTAAACCTACAAATAGGTTCGTTTGAACCAATAATTTACTCGTAGGCGATACCTGGAAAAATAAGCTTGGCGTTACACGGTTAATGTCATAACCTTTCATTACACCTTCTTCAAAATAGCGGTTGAAGGAAAATCTGTAAGAATATTTTTCGGTAGCACCTGCGATACTTGCGTCAACATTGCTAATGTTACCTGTTTGAAGAAATAAACCCTGCCAATCGGTATTGTTGTTAAAAGCAGTATTTAAACTGTCGGTTAACATCATGTTCAAATCCCTCAGGCTATTGTAAAGGCCATTGCCACCATAAAGTAGATCCATTTTTAACCTTCTTTCTGCCGTACCTGTTTGGATAGGTTTTAATGCCGGTTTATTGGCAATACCGAAATAACTGGCAACTCTAATTTGAGGCGGTGCACCTACCTGCGCACGCTTGGTTTTAACGATGATAACACCATTTGCAGCACGGGCACCATAAACCGCCGAAGCCGATGCATCTTTTAATACATCTACAGATTCAATATCATTTGGATTGATGGCTTGTAATGGACTACTTCCGTAAGCAGATCCGATGTCGTTTACGTCATAAATTACGCCATCAATAACATATAATGGAGAGCTGCTCTGACCTAAGTTTACATTGCTCGCTCCACGAATGTTAACGATGTTATTTCCACCAGGCTCACCAGAAGTACTCAGGATAGTTAAGCCTGCCACTCTACCTTGCAGCATGGCATCAAAAGTGGAGTAGGGCGTGTTTTCAAAATCTTTCCCTTTAACAGATGATATGGCCCCCGCCGTGTTTTTTCTTTGAATGTTTTGATAACCTATGGCCACAACCTCGTCCAAAGAGTTATCATCTTCAGCCAATTTAATATCAAGGCTTGTTTTACCCGCTACGGAAACTTCTTTGGTTTTAAAACCAACAATACTGATAGTTAAGCTTGTCGACCCTTCTTTTAAGGTTAGCGAAAAATTGCCCTTATTATCTGTCGAAGTACCATTGGTAGTACCCTTTTGTTTAATAGATGCCCCGGGTATGGGCTCGTTTTTTCCATCAGTTACCGTACCGGTAATTTTGGTCTGTGCAAAGGTAAGAAAAGGCATCACCAGAAATATAAGGATGCCTAATAACTTACCCCACCTCAAAGTAAAGTTTAATTTCATTAGCTTATTGATTAGTTTATTAGTTTTTTGGTTATCTTAAGCGTTGATATAACGTTTATAAATTTACTATAGTAGATGCTTGATTATAATGAGTATATTACCTGATTTAAATCGTTTTTTAACCTGTATGGCTAACTGATCTTAAGGTTAAACTTTAAGGATCAAATGGCTTGGCTTATCTTTTGGTTCTTTTAGGAAATCTTTGTTATTAATAAATGATTTTGAGGCTGGATTCCATAAAAAAACTCCCTATCTCAAATATTGAAAAGGGAGTTCTAATTCGGAACTTTTATTACAAGTTATTTTACTGCCCACTCGTGTACGCCAGTTGCATGCTCTGCAGGCAACTGAATTTCCATTCTTAGGGCAGTTGTGTTTACGGGCTTAAATTTTACGGCATTAAATTTATCTTTACTAATCTCGTAAGGAGCGGTTGTTTCAACGGGCAGCCATTGCTCTCCTTTTTTATATAATAGTTTATAAGAAACCGGAATTCTGCAACCACCCCAAGGACTATCATCATACCAATAAACTTTAGATTCACTTACGGTTTGTTCAGATGCAAAATCGTATTGTATAAACTCATTGGTATTTTTGGCTGGCCACCAGTGCAAATAAGGAAAGTTGGTGTCTTTAGAATCTGCTGGTTCGTACTGATCTTTTATAGCAGAAAACATTCTCTTGTTTTTAAGCGAAGCAGATACCTTACTCATACTGGCAATGGTTGGAGCTGGTTTTGGTCTGGCGGCCGATTGTTCATAAGGTATCCAGACCGTCATTTCGCTTGGCCCCCGGTTTGCCCAAGCGTAGTATGGGATGGCCTTAACATCCTGGGCGGTAACCAAAAGGCTATCACTGTTTATTTGCCGTTTTGTGCTTTGGCCCTTAATATTGATTACGCCAACGCCATTAAGTAGGTTTTGCTCATAATGAGAAGAGGCAATGGCATTTTTATCGATCATAATATTCTGCACAAGACTGTCTTTGTTATCAGGGCCTTCAAGGCAGTAAACAACAGGTCCGCGTTCAAGTACAAAGCGTGATGCATCATCTTTCACATTTTTGTTAGCGATCACCTTGTCGGTTTCCATCGGTAGACTTAAGGAAATTTTATCGCCTTTTTTCCACTTTCTGGTTAAAACAGCGTAGCCTTTTTCGGTAGTAAACGAAGTGGCCACCCCATTGATCGAAATCGTTACCGGAGCTGTTTTTTTATCAAGGAACGAATAAAGATTTCCCGGCGATGCGTCCTGAGCTGCCCAACCCGGAATCCGGATCCTCAACGTAAAATTGGCCGTTTTTTCCGGGTTGATGCCAATGCCTACATCTCCTTTCCAGGGATAGTCTGTAGTCTGTGTGATTTCTACATTTGTAGCTGTAAGCGCAATTTTACTTGTGTTGCCCATAAACAGGTTGATATATAGATCGTTTTTATCTTGGGCATATACATAACCGGGCAGAGAAGGTAAAAAGCGGGCCATGTTACTGATGCAACATGCGCAACTGATCCATGCACTGCGCTGATGTTGAAACATGGATGCCAGTGGGTTTGGATAAAAGAAACGGTCGCCGCTTAAAGAAACGCCTGATAACAAGCCATTATATAATGTTCTTTCCAGTACATCAACATATTTTGAATCTCCGTGCAACAGGAACATTCTTTCGTTCCAATAAACATTTCCAATGGCAGCACAGGTTTCTGCATAGGCAGACATGTTTGGTAGCTGGTAAGCTTCACCGAAAGCCTCACCGGCACCTGTTGCACCAATGCCTCCTGTGATATAGAGTTTTTTGTTTACCACATCCCCCCAAATGTCGTCGATGGCCGAAAGGTATTTCGTATCGCCGGTAAGCGCAGCAATATCTGCCATTCCGGTGTACATATAGGCTGCTCTCACGGCATGACCTACGGCATCGTGCTGATCGATAACTTTTTTATGGGCCTGATTGTATGCATCGCCCTTCGGGCCCCTTACATCCAGGAAGAACTTTGCGAGGTCAAGATATTTTTGATTACCAGTAACCCGGTACATTTTGGATAGGCCGATCTCTACAATCTGGTGGCCAGGATATTCTTCTATTTTTCCGGGGCCGAAAGTTTTTACCAAAAGATCTGCATTTTTGATCGCAATGTTTAGCAATGTTTTTTTGCCGGTAGCTTGATAATGGGCCACTGCTGCTTCATAAAGATGCCCTGCGTTATAAAGTTCGTGGCTTAATATTTCTTCCTTCTCCCAGCGTTTAGCGCCGATCCATTCGTGGGGCTTTTTTGCATTTACTGTTCTGAAGGTAAATAAATAACCATCTGGTTCCTGTGCGCCAGCAATTATCGTTATGAGGGTATCTATATAGGTTTCAAGTTTTGGGTTTGCTTTATTCTGAATGGAATAAGATGCTCCTTCTATTGCTTTGTATACATCGGTATCATCAAACGGAAATTCGCTCATCTTATCTCCACTCAATTTTTTTCCTGCGCGTAGGAAATTGTCCATTCTTCCGTTTGCTTTGCATTGGGCAATTACGTAGGGAATAGTTACTTCCGCGTTGATTTCCATTTTGGGCTGCCAAAAGTTATCGTGTACATGTACTTTTGTAAATGCCACAGGCTGAATTGGATAATCTTTCTTTTGTGCAGATGCATTAAGTGATACTGAGAGCAGTATGGTGCAAAATATCAGCAATGGGTTTCTTTTGTTCTTCATGCCTATTTAGTTGTTATTTAGCGATTTGTATTTATATGATAAAGCAGACCTTGCCAATAGTGTATTAGCTGATGATTGCAATTGGTCGGTTATATGTTATTTTGAACGATACGAAGCTAGCGCATTTAAGAATACAAGCATTAGTGTTTTTTTGCAGGTCGTAGTAAGATTTTAACATAATCTGCATAAGCGAATTGTTTTAATAGCGGTTTGTAGGAATTTGACCTTTAGCACCAAAGTGAGGGAAGAGTCAATATAGGCCGAAAAAGCAAAAAGACTCTTTACGGATCATTTCAAGGAAAACGATAAAAAAGGCCGTGAATTTCGGGCGCTCCTTTCTCTGCGGGCGCATAATGTGCCGGCTACCGCAGAACACACTCTGGGATATATAGCTTTCCGATCGCTATGCACCCATTTTTCCGGACTTTCTTTTCCCGTTTTTTCTTTTGAAAAGATTTTTGGGAAGGGATGGGAAGAAGATAATTATAAGGGTAGCAATTTGATAATTTGATACAAATCGACAAAAAGTTGAACAGATAATAATGGCGCTAATCCTTTACTTTGATTTCAATTAACCAAATAACAAACCTTACTGCAAATTTCTTCCACTAGCAACACTATGCTTTTGCAGTTTTAATACTTTTTATGAGATACAAATTATTTATTTCAGACGATTGATAATCAGTAATTTATCTAAAAACAATAAATCAGGGAAATTAAAACTAAAATGATGCTATGCTCAAATAAATACTTATCAGTTCCAGGTACATTCCTCGTACCGGAAAAACAAATCCGTATTGATCCTGTAAGCAAACGCTAAAATAGGCCAATTTAGTAGTAATGGCGTTGCGCGCAGTGGAACATTTAGATTGCAGTATGTTGCTAATCAGATGTTATTAATGGATCAAAATTATTGCTGTTAACAATAAAACGATTTACTGATTTAGCTTATCTAAACACCAATTAATTAAAACAAGAGGGTTACACATAGCCTACACAATGTTGTGGGTTGCAGCTAGATAAATAATGTTTTCTGCAGAAAGGTAACGGCTCTATTTTGATCCGTGGCCGGCACTACAGTTGTAGCGCCGAAGAACATGCTATGTCCATTTCGAGGGAATATTGTTCCATGTTATCAGTTTAACGGTATTACGATCCAGCTATTTCGAAAATTTTACAGCAATGCCATAGCCATTATTGGTTAACGTTCAGCGTGGGAAATAAATAATAAAATCCAGTATAACCCGGCTAAAAATCCGGATAAAAGCAATATGTATATGAAAATTAAAAACAAGGTTAAAACCAGGCGTTGGCAAATCTGTTGGATGCTGTTCGGATTGATTGCGCTTTCCTTAACACATTGTAAACATGATGAGCTGCCGCAAGAAGTTGGTTACGATCCATCTAAGCCCGTAACCGTCAGCGATTTTTACCCAAAAGCCGGAAGTGTAGGAAACAACCTGGTGATATATGGCGAAAATTTCGGGAACGATCTTTCTAAAATAAAAGTGATGATCGGAGGAAAGCCAGCCAAAGTTGTTGGTGTGAAAAATAATGCCATTTATTGTATCATTCCCGAAAAGGCCTACGCTGGCGATATAAAAGTAAGTGTTCTCGGTGGCAACAATGAGGAATTGGCCCATGGTAACTCAAAGGAACCTCTTTCTTATACCAGAAAACTGCTGGTTTCTACCTTTTTGGGTAAATACTATCAGGTGCCAACTAATTTTGAGGAAAAGGAAGGCCCCTTTAACGATTGTGGTGGATTTAAGGGTATACTTTGGCTCACTTTCGATCCTAAAAACTATAACCACCTCTATTTCTCGGCCGATGTAAACAGTTGCCGTCTGATCGATTTCGAGAAGCAATATGTAAGTTACTTCAGAACGGATCTCGATAGGGTATCGATATTAAACTGGAGAATGGACGGGAATCAGGACATGATTGTTTCTCACAACCATTCCAGCGATACCAAAAATGGCAATTATCTGTTCACCCGTGAATCTAATTTTGTTCAGAAAAAAGCAATCGAGGTTTATGCCCGGGGTGTAAACGGTACAATCGTTCATCCGCAAAACGGAGAGTTGTACTACTCTCGGTTTAGAGCAGGTGATATCCGCAGGTATGACTTCAATACCAAAGAAGATAAATTGGTGTTCTCCAATCCTTATAGTGCAGTGGCCGTTTACATGGTGATGCACCCCTCTGGAGACTATGCCTATCTGGTCGAATTTGAAAAACATTTTATCATGCGTACCGATTACGATCGCGACAAAAAAACCTTCAAAACGCCATATACCATCTGTGGTGCAGCGGGTACAGCAGGTTATGCAGACGGAATTGGCACTAACGCACGTTTGAACAACCCAGTACAGGGGGTATTTGTTAAAAATCCAGCATATGAAACAGCGGGAGGAGACCAGTACGACTTCTATTTCTGCGATAAGGCCAACCATGCGGTCCGCATTTTAACACCACAAGGAAGGGTAAGTACATTCGCCGGGCGTGGGAACAATGGTACAAGCGGTTATGCCGATGGCGATTTACGTACCGAAGCCCGTTTCAATAATCCGCAGGCCATTGCTTATGATGATGTGAAAAAATGTTTTTATATCGGTGATACAGGCAATTGGCTTATCCGCAAAATAGCTAAAGAAGAATAATTGATGAAGACCAAATATATAATTATGAGATTTATTTTACTAACCTGCATCATGCTGATTGGAGTCTGCCTTAATGTTTTCGCACAGGAGGTAACAGTAAAGGGAACGGTAACCGACATTGGCAAACTGCCCATCCCAGGGGTAAGTATATCTGTTGCCAACCTGCCCGGACTGGGGGCAATTACCGACGGTGATGGGAAATTCAGTATCAAAATGCCTCCTTACCAAACATTGGTATTTACCTATGTGGGTTACGAAAAACAGGAGGTATTGGTAAAAGAGCAGCGCGTTGTAAATGTTAGCCTGAAAGAATCGGATGCCAGTGTATTGAATGAGGTGGTAATTACCGGTACAGGTGCAGAAAAAAAGATATCCATCACAGGGGCAATTACAACTGTAAATGTAGACCGGCTCAAATCTAATCCCTCTACATCAATGGCAGATGCATTAGCGGGCGTGGTACCAGGTATCCAGGCCATGCAAACCTCAGGGCGCCCGGGCAGCATTTCAGAATTTTGGGTGCGCAGTATCTCTACTTTCGGAGCCAGCAATGCAGCGCTCGTATTGATTGATGGTTTTGAACGTGACATGAACGAAATCAATGTAGAAGATGTGGAATCCTTTTCTGTATTAAAAGATGCTTCAGCAACGGCTATTTATGGGAGCAGAGGTGCAAACGGTGTAATTTTAATCAAAACCAAACGTGGCAAGGAAGGTAAAGTAAATATTAATGCAAAAGTAGAAGGCTTTTATAATACACTAACCAAACTACCAGAATTTGTGGATGGCTACGCGTATGCATCGATGGCCAATGAGGCAAAAATTGTTAGAAATCAAGAGCCGCTTTTTTCGCGGCCAGAACTCGAGATACTGCGCCTGGGCTTAGATCCCGACCTGTTCCCCAATGTAAACTGGATGGATGTGGTGTTGCGTGATGCAGCCAGAAGCCAGCGCAGTATGATCAATTTAAGCGGGGGTGGAAAAACTGCGCGTTATTATTTATCGGGAAGCTACCAGAACCAGCAGGGCATGTATAAGGTAGACGATGCATTGAAAGACTACAATACCAACGCCAGTTTTAACAAGTATACTTATCGTTTAAGCGTGGATATGGATATCACCAAATCTACCTTGCTCACAGTGGGTGTTTCGGGTTCGTTACGGAAACAGAATGACCCCGGAGTGGGCAGTGATGCAATATGGACGGCACTGATGGGATACAATGCAATTACCTCTCCACTGGTATATTCAGACGGGAAGATCCCTGCAAGTGATGATGGCGATAACAATCCAGACAATGATATGGACCGCTTTAATCCCTGGGTACAGGGTACCATGACCGGTTATAACGAAAGCTGGAGCAATAACATCCAAACCACTTTAAATTTAAACCAGGGTCTGGATTTCATTACCAAGGGTCTCCGCTTTGTTGGCCGATTTGGTTATGATACTTATAACAATAACTACATCAAACGCTACAAATTCCCTGAACTGTGGAGCGCCAACCGTTACCGCGATACCGAAGGCAACCTGGTATTTAAACGCATAAAAGAAGAACAGAAAATGACACAAACTTCTGGTTCGGACGGTGATAAACGTGAGTTCTTTGAATGGGAAACACATTACAACAATAACATAGGCGACCATAATTTTGGAGCCATGGTTAAGTATAGTCAGGCATCGAAGGTATTTACCCAGAATATCGGTTCGGATTTAAAAAACGGAATTGCACGGCGGAATCAGGGATTGGCCGGAAGAGCCAACTACAACTGGAAATCGCGCTATTATGTTGATTTCAATTTCGGCTATACGGGTTCTGAAAATTTCCACAAAGACTACAGATTCGGATTTTTTCCTGCCATCTCCGGAGCATGGAATATCGGAGAAGAGCCCATTGTGAAAAAATTGGGATGGGTAGATATGTTTAAAGTGCGTTATTCATACGGAAAAACAGGGAACGACAACTTAGGCGATATCAGGTTTCCTTATCTCTATACTTTAGAGCAGATGGCTGCAGGAGGATACAATTTCGGTGATTTTGATTCTTCAAATCCATGGACGGGTATCCGTTATTCTTCAGTAGCCTCTCCTAATGTTACCTGGGAAATTGCCACCAAGCAAGATCTGGGGATCGATTATTCGCTCTTCCATGATAAATTTAGCGGATCGGTAGATTATTTCCGCGAACGCCGTGATGGAATTTACATGGGGCGGAATTTTCTGCCCGGGTATGTAGGTTTGGAGAATAATCCTTCTGCCAATGTGGGCGAGGTAAAAGTAGCCGGATTTGATGGCAGTTTTACCTATAAACAAAAAGTAAGCAATGTAGATCTCACCTTACGTGGCAATGTTACCTATAGCAAAAATGAAATCCTGGAAAGAGATGAAGAAAATACGATTTACACTTACAAACTGCAGGAAGGCCATCGGGTAGATCAAGCCAGGGGACTAATGGATTTAGGTCTGTTTAAAGATTATGATGATATCCGCAATAGCCCGAAACAATCCTTTGGTGAGGTAATGCCGGGCGATATTAAATATAAGGATATCAACGGAGACGGTATTATCGATGATAATGATATTGTGGCTATCGGAGCAACAACCAGACCAAATCTTACCTACGGATTTGGGCTCTCGGCGAGTTGGAAAGGTCTTGATATCAATGTGCATTTTCAGGGTGTAGGAAAGTCTACTTATTTTATTAACGGATCGTCGGTTTATATGTTCAGCTTAGGTCAGAATTGGGGAAATATCCTGAGTGATGTAGCCAATAGCAACCGCTGGAAATTAGGTGAAAATGAAGATCCCAATGCAGATTATCCCCGTTTAACCTACGGTCCAAATGCCAATAACTACCGTGCATCTACCTTTTGGCTAAGAGATGGTTCTTACCTGCGTTTAAAAACATTGGATATTGGCTATTCGCTGCCCAAAACCTTCGTAAACAAGGCTCATCTCAATAATGTGCGTTTCTTTTTTATCGGCACCAACCTGCTCACATTTACCAAATTTAAACTGTGGGATCCGGAATTAGGGAGTTCAACAGGAAAAGTTTACCCGCTTAGCAGAACAATGTCATTAGGTGTATCAGTTAATTTATAAGCAAAGAAGAATATGAAAAAAATAGTTATCATTTTAACTTTCGCAGGTATTATTTTAATTGCAGGCGGATGTAAAAAATTTCTCGACTCTGATTACCTCTTTGATGAGCGGTTAACCACAGAGGAGGTTTTTACCAATACCGATTATGCAAACAGATGGTTGGCACAGGCTTACTCTTTTCTGGGCAGTAATTTTATGCAGGATGTAAGCAGCAAGAAATATGTGCCCTTTAATTTTGCTGATGATATGTATTACGGTGATGAAAGTGATGGGTACAAAAGATGGAAAAACGGACAATACACTGAAAATGGATTGAATGGCGAAAGTAAGGAAATTTGGAATGTGGCCTATAAAGGCATTCGTCAGGCTTCTATATTTATTAATAATATCGATATCAATAAGCAGTTTACAGCAAAAGAAATTGCAAACCTCAAAGGGCAGGCACGGTTTTTAAGAGCCTACTTTTATTGGGTACTGTTACGTACCTATGGGCCGGTGCCAATTGTACCTAATGAAGGGATCGATTATACCAAAGAGTATGATGAAATTGCACAGCCACGGAATACCTATGAAGAGTGCGCAGTTTACCTCTCGAACGAGCTCGTAGAAGCCGCCAAAGGACTTTCCCTTCAGCAGGGGATACAACAGCTAGCAAGGCCAACCCGTGGTGCAGCTTTAGCGCTCCGTGCCCGGATACTTTTGTATGCAGCAAGTCCGCTGGCCAACGGAAAAGCACCTGCTGATGTAGCTGCGGCACTGGTTACCAAAGATGGGAAACCCTTACTTTCCCGAACCTATGATGAATCCAAATGGGCCAGGGCTGCTGCCGCTGCCAAGGATGTAATGGATATGGGCCAATACCGTTTATACGTTGCTTATAAAAAAACAACCGGCGATGCTGCTTATCCGGCAACCGTTACGCCTCCATTTGACAGTAATTTTTCTAATAGTGCATGGCCTTCGGGCTGGAGTGATATCGATCCTTACGAGTCGTACCGGGCTTTGTTTAATGGAACAGTTCCTGCCTATCAAAATCCTGAACTGATTTTCACCCATGGCCAAAACCAGGGGGGCGAAGGCATAAACGTTTTAGTACTGCATCAGTTGCCGCGCCTGGAGGGCAAGGGCTACAATTCGCATGGCATGACCCAAAAGCAGGTTGATGCCTATGCCATGAACGATGGTAGCGATATACCGGGAATGAACAGCATGTACGCCGGGAGACAGGGCTATGAAGGCCGCTATAATACCCAATCCCGTACAACCGGTTTTGTAACGCAGACAGAACTGACCAAATATCCCGAATTAGGCCCTTTGGGCGTTGGGGTAAATAAACAGTTCGTTCAGCGCGAACCCCGCTTTTATGCTTCAGTATCGTATAACGGTTCTGCCTGGAATTTCCTCAATGCAGAAAGCGTAAGGGATGAAAAAAGTAATGTACAGATATTCTACTACCGGGGCGATCCTAATGGTTATAAAAATACGACCTACTGGCCACGAACGGGGGTAGGCATTAAAAAATATGTGCATCCGGATGATATCAGCAATGTGGCGCTTACCGCTTATGATCAAACCCGCATGAAACAAAAAGTTGACCCTGCTATCCGTTATGCGGAAGTATTGCTGATTTATGCAGAAGCCTTAAATGAACTGAACGGATCTTATAACATCCCATCGTGGGATGGAAGTAAAACACAGGTAATTTCAAGGAATATTTCTGAAATGAAAAGAGGAATCCAGCCTATCCGCATCCGTGCCGGATTAGCCGACTATCCTGGAGATGTTTATGCCGATCCAAATAGATTTCGTATAAAATTAAAAAGAGAGCGCCAGGTAGAGTTATTTGCCGAAGGGCACCGCTATTTCGATCTGCGCCGTTGGACAGATGCACAATCAGAAGAGTCGGCCCCGGTTTATGGCTACAATGCCTATGCCACTAAAGCGCAGGCAGACCTTTTCCATAACGTGGTTGAAACGCCATCGTTACCTTCCATTTTTACGCTCAAAATGTGGTTTTGGCCAATTCATTTTGACGAATTGAAGCGCAACAAATACCTGACACAAAATCCGGGCTGGACAAATCCTGAATAACAATCATAATCTGCAAAAAATGAAGAAGTATATATATATTCTATTTTTATTGATAACAACAGCGGTATGCTTTGTTTCATGTAATGATGAATGGAAAGAAGAGCAATTCGTCCAAACGGCATCATTTAAATCAAATCCAACCGCCCAGGGGGTAAGCTGGAGTTATTTACGTTATAATGCCGCCGGAAAGGTGAGGTTTAACCTTCCGATTATCATCAGTGGTTCTACACCAAATCTAAAAAACCGCACCATACATCTAGGTTTAGACCCTGATACGCTGGCAAAATTAAACCAGGAACAATATGGCCACCGCCAGGAGCTATATTTTAAACAATTGGACAAAAAGTATTATACCATGCCCCAAACCATAGATGTACCGGCCGGGGTAAGCACAGTTACTGTACCCATCGATTTTACTTTGGGAGATCTGGATCAATCTGATAAATGGGTATTACCGTTACAGATTTTAAACGATCCTTCTTATGATTATCAGGCCAACCCACAAAAATATTATCGTAGAGCGATGCTGCGGATCACGCCTTTTAATGATTACTCTGGAGAATATGGTGGTACTTTGTATAAAATATTTCTCGATGGGGATACCGAGCCCTTAACCCTAAATACCCACCGGACTTTTGTGGTGGATGATAAAACTATTTTTCTGTATGCCGGAATCAGGGATATTGATTACCTGGACCGCAAGAACTATAAGGTATTTATTAAGTTTACCGATCAGAATATCGATATCCAGAAAAAAAAGTTAGAAATCTGGAGTGATAATACCGCAAACAATAAATTTAAAGTCGGTGCAGCACAATCTTATTATACCAGAGATGAAGCCTGGGATCCAAAACTTCCATACCTGAAACATATTTATACCACGCTTTATTTATCTTACGAGTTTGAGGATTACACCACAGTACCCGGACAAAGGTTAAAATATAAAGTAGATGGTACGTTATCCATGCAGCGCGACCTGAATACATTGATACCAGATCAGGATCAGCAGATTCAATGGTAGGTTAGTTGTTTACAGCGGTTTGGTTTTTAAAAAGCAGTTGAAACATTTGTGCGATATTTAAACAAGTCTTTCGAGGCTATTGATGACCGATCTAGAAATCGGCGTCATCTCGACCGGAGCAACGCGTAGTGGAGAGATCTTTTAATACAGTCCAAAGATCTCTCCTTTAAAGGAGTTCCTGCGGAACATTACGGTCGAGACGATTCATTGTAAACCTGTCTTCCAGCTCCTTTTGTATCTGGCTAAACACAAACCTCTATCAACGACAGATTCCAATATAAGAGTCGTCATTCCCGCGCAGGCGGGAATCTTAAAGCTTATTGCATTACGATTCCCAATCAAGTTGGGAATGACGATTCTATTCAATATATTAATTCATTAAAATTCCCTGTCATTTATATTGATTTTATAAAATAAATTATCTCTCAGGATGACATAATCCGGGGAGATTTACTATTCCCTCAATCTAAAAATAATTCAGCTTTCAATGGCATCATTAATTATTCATTAATCTAAAGCTGCTAAAAGTTCCTGTTTGCGAAAGATCTCCTTTTACCACAATACCAGCCCTGTATCCCATTCCCCAAGGCGCATATCTGGCTGCTAAAAAATCTGTACGATAAAAACTAAGCCATTCTGCTCCTTGTTTTTTATGGAAAAATTCTATCTGTTTCCCATCATTGCTGATCTGCATTTTTAATTGCACTGGGCCAGCTAAATTTTCCTTTGATGTTTTAAGAATCTTATACGCGCCTTCAAAATTATCAAAAATAACAAAGCCATCCTTCGAGACTGTAATGCCTATTCCACCAAGTTCGCCAGGCCATTTGCTTTTAAAAATGGCACCGCCCAGGCAAATGCCTGTTTTTGCTGCATCGGGCTTTATTTCGGCGCTGATACTAAAATTTACCGTCTTAATGTACTGGCCCAGAAAGGTGCCAAGTGCATGGTTTTCATCAGATGCTGCTAATTTTAACCCTTTATCAAAAGACATCGATGGTCTTTGCGATTTGGAAGGCCATTGCCAGGCAAGATCAAGTTTTTGATCATTTTCAAAATTGTCGACAAAATTAAGATCGGCTTTTGGCCGGTTGGGGAGGGTTGCATTATGCAATACAGGCCAGCCATCAGCACCAACAATTAATTCTTCTATAATGCCCTCTCTGCCTACAAAAACATCATAATTTTTGTTAAATGCGTGGTACAGCATAAATAGCCTGTTGTTTGCAGTTTTTACCACTGTGCCATGGCCTGGGCAATTCCACTTATCGTTACTCACCATTATCGGGTTGTTGCTGTATTTCTCCCATACACCGCTGTTCAGGTCTTTCGTTCTGGCAATTCCTGTTTTGTAATTGCATTTTGCATCACAGCAGCCACCAACAGAATACAGGCTGTAAACGTATTCTCCCAAAGTAAAAAAACAGGCACCTTCAACCAATCCGGTTTCCCAAGGCTGGCTATTGGTGAATACTTTGCTCTTTTGCCCGAGTAATTTTGTCCGGCTATCGTTAATTTCCTGTTTCCAGATCCAGCTTTCCTTGCCGCAGCCATTACCGTCATTTTTCCAGAAAGCATAAATTTTGCCATCGTGCTGTAATTCAAACGCATCTATTGCGCCACATTCATCTTCAATAATAACGGGGCCATTATCGGTAAATTTACCGCTTTCAATTTTATCTGCATCAATCCAGGCTGTGCCGCATTGCAAACCCGGATTACCTTTTGTTTCCCTGTTGTGGGCTGTATAATAGGCATAAATCCGGTTCTGTTTTTGATCATAAACCAGTTCGGATGCCCAAAAGTTGTTTTCCCCCCATTGGTTTTTCATATCCTTAAATCCATCCGGAAAAACATGGTTGATCAGTTTCCAGTTTTTAAGGTCGGTAGACTTATATATGGTGAAATAAGGGGCCCACTCGTTCGTGGTAGAAGTAGCGTAATATACCTTTCCAACCCTGATGATAGAAGGATCCGGATTATCGCCAGGCAGGGCAGGGTTTACCAACAGGTGCGCAGCGCTTTCAGTGTTGGGATTTTCTGTTTGTGTTTTTTTTAATCCGCAGGAAAACAGGCAAAAGCTAATCAGCAAATAAATCATACAAGTGCCCAAAGGTTGCATTGTTAAGCTATAAGGCTTTTTTACAGCTATTTTATTCGTTTTTTTTGCTGGTTGAACACCATTTGCATATTTTTTAAAAAATGTAGATAATCGAAAAGTGATCATGTATTTCACGGTATAAATTGTCTTTTGGTATTTGGTTATTTTTCCGAAAATAAACAATTATACACAGGGAGAAAGGGAAGCCAAAGTTGGAGCACCACGCACAAATGAATGTTTTATTATTAATCCCGCTGGCGAAACCTACTCTTTTTTACTTTATAATTTAGCTGTTAGTTCTATTTAAGTTATTGATCTTTAATGTGTTAATTGTGTTTTTGTATGTTTGCTTATTTTTTTATAAACAGGCTTTTAATCTGGCGATTCTTCTTTTTTTCTGGTTTTTGATCAGGTAAAATGAGACAAATCAACAATAAATTGAACATATTTTACAAAGTCCATTGGCTTACTTTGGCATTATAACCAATTATAAACCCGTAATCAAATCATATTGTAAATGCTATGACTTCCGGCAGGCGGATATCAATAAAGCGCCATCATACTTATTGTGGTTTTTGTTCTTTAATCGGCCGCACAAGTAACTGTGAATCTTAACACATAAAAATAACTATAAATTAAATTCAATGAAAAACTACAGATTAATTTACATGCTAATATTGGGCATTTTTGCCGTAAACCTAACTTTTGCTCAAAATATACTGAGCAAAAGCGAAAAAAAGGAAGGGTTTAAATTGTTGTGGAACGGCAAGGATGCCAGTGGTTGGCGTGCGATATTTAAAACACAGTTCCCTGAGAAAGGTTGGGAGATGAAAGATGGAATTTTAACGGTATTGGCATCCAATGGAAAAGAGCAGGGTTCAGGTGGCGATATCGTAACCAAAGATGAATATTCGGCCTTTATATTAAAATTCGATTTCAAACTTACTGCAGGTGCCAACAGTGGCATAAAATATTTTGTAACTGAAGAAGAAAAAACCAGCCTATCGGGCATTGGTCTTGAATTTCAGGTACTTGATGATGAAAAACATCCTGATGCAAAACTGGGCAAAAACGGTAACCGAAAGCTTGCCTCTTTGTACGATCTTATTCCATCAAACAAACCTGCTTCGATAGTTAAAGCAATTGGCGAATGGAATAGTGGTGAGGTTCGTGTTTATCCGAACAACCATGTAGAACATTGGTTAAACGGCGTAAAAGTAGTGGGATATGAGCGCGGATCAGAAGATTTTAGAAAACTGGTGGCTGGAAGTAAATACAAAACATGGAAAAATTTTGGAGAAGCTAAAAAGGGACATATCCTGATCCAGGACCACGGCAACAGTGTTTCGTACAGAAACATTAAAATAAAAATACTTAAATAATGAGCATGATGGAAGAATCGAGAAGAGACTTTATAAAAAAGGCGGCAATTGCTGCAGCAGGAACTTATGTAGGTACTTTTGGAATGTCGGCCAAAAGTTATGCGAATATTATCGGTGCCAATGATCGGGTTAGGGTTGGCGTGGTTGGTTTTTCCGATCGTTTTAAAGATACGCTGTTTCCATGCTTTTTGAACCATAACAAAGAACTTAATTTTGATATTGTTGCCCTTTCTGACCTATGGAATTACCGCCGAGATTTAGGCGCTGAACACATTAAAAACAAAATTGGCCATGGCATTACTTCCTGTAAAAACAATGATGAACTTTATGCATTGAAAGATCTTGATGCCGTAATCATCAGTACGCCAGATTTTGCACATGCATTGCACGCCATAGAAGCTGTTAAAAACAAAAAAGATGTGTATTGCGAAAAACCTTTTGCCGAAACCATGGATGATGCCAATGCAGCATTGAAAGCCGTAAGGTCTTCGAAACAGATTCTGCAGATAGGCTCGCAACGCCGAAGTGGACAAAATTATCAGGCTGCTGCCGATTTTATCAAAGAAGGTAAATTTGGCGATCTTACCATGGTAGAGTTGAGCTGGAATGTAAATCAGCCTGGCCGTTGGCGCCGCCCCGATTTGGTAGCTAAGCTAAAAGAGCAGGATACCGATTGGAAACGTTTTTTGTTGAACAGGCCATACGAAGCCTTTGATCCCAGGATATATCTCGAATACCGCCTTTTCTGGCCATATTCTTCAGGTATGCCCGGACAATGGATGAGCCACCAGATCGATACGGTGCACTGGTTTACCGGATTGGCTCACCCACGGAGTGTAACTGCAAACGGAGGGATTTACCAGTGGAAAGATGGTCGCCGCAATTGGGATACCACAACAGCTGTTTTTGATTATGGCCCGCTTAACGATCTTACTAAAGGTTTCCAGGTGGTATTTACTTCCAGGATGCATAACGGTGATGAAAGACCGGCAGAAATCTATTATTCGAATGGGGGAGAATTAAATCTCATTACCAATACCATATCCCCTCATGGAGGTTTAACGGCAAGGGCGGCGGCCGCAATGAAAATGAAGCCGAACCTATTGCCCGAGATTAAACTTGCTGCGCCATCAGCTGCAGCAGCATCGGCCAATACAGGTGCCGATGTATTAAGTTCTAACCATATGCGCAACTGGCTGGAGTGTATCCGAAGTAGAAAAGAGCCTAATGCGCCTGTTGAGGCAGGTTATCAGCATTCAATCGCCAATATCATGACCAATGCTGCGGTACGTACCGGTGGAAAGGCAAGCTTTGACGCCACTCGTCAGCAGGTTATGGTAGAGGGAAAAGTATTCAAATATTAACCGCATTCAATCAATAAAAGATGGCTGGATTAAATCTGGTCATCTTTGGTTTTGCTTAAATTTCTTCATCCTTCGTATCCTTACTGAGCGAGTTCATATATTCCTGGGGATTCACTTTAAAATACCTTAAGAAATTTTTATTGAACAGGCTTTGCGAGCTGTAACCCACCAGCTTCGCAATTTCAAAAAAGCTGAATTCGTTCTGAGCAATCAACTTGGTGGCTTTTTTAAGGCGGGTAACATCAATCAGTTCTTTTGGTGATAGGGCAGAGATCGCTTTTATTTTCCGGTAAAGGGTAGGGCGGCTCATGTGCATGTGCTCGGCAAGCTGATCGATATCCAAATAAGGGTCCTGAATATTTTTACGTACATATTCGTCCAGCCTTTTCAAAAATGCTTCTTCAATTTTTGAGTTTGCCACTACGCGCACATCTTCGAAAGGCGCACTTGCAAAATGGGCTTTAATTTTTAAGCGGTTCTGGAGCAGGTTGGCCACCTGAACACGTAACAGCTGCGGCGAAAATGGCTTTTTAATATAAAGATCTGCACCCACTTCCAACCCTTCAATATGCGCCTTATACGTGTTTTTAGAAGTCAATAATATAATTGGGATGTGGCAATATTCTACGTTTGATTTGATCAGCCTGCAAAGTTCAAAACCATCAATCCCTGGCATCATAATGTCGGAAATAATAAGATCTACGATTTCATTATCCAGAATTTCCTGCGCAACTTCTCCGCTAATTGCCAAATGCAGTTTATAGGTGTTCCCGAATACCTGCGTTAAAAACTCAAGAATATCTTCATTATCATCAATAATTAAAATACTGTCAGTCATGTTTATTTTATCTTTTTCCAACTACTCAATTTAAATTCAAATTTTTGATGTATAGGCAAAATCAGTTCAAAAACCACTTTGTCAGCATCACCTTCTAATAACGTGAGTGAGCCGTTATGCAGTTCTGCCAACGATTTTGCCAACGAAAGCCCAATGCCCGTACCAGGTTTATCTTTGCCATACAACCTAAAAAATGGTTCAAAAATCTGCGCCCGGTATTGCTGGGGAATGCCTTTCCCATCATTGGCGAATGTAACGTTAAAACGGCCTTCTGTTTCACTAGAAGTACTGAGCCGTACAATTACTTTGCTTGTTCCATATTTAATCGCATTCGAGATTAAATTGTTAAAAATCTTTATCAACGCCTCTCTATCCGCAAATGCAATGATGTGCGTTTTGGGCAGTTCAAGACCAAGCGAGATAGTGCTTTTTTGAGCCTCCTGCTCAAAAGCATTCACCTGTTCTTTCAACAGGTTATTGATATCGGTATTTACAAAATTTAAGCCGAACTGGTGCATTTCTGTCTTGCGGAAATCAAGCAATTGATTGGTCAGTTTGGCCAGTCGGTTCGCATTTTTTTCGACCATGAGCAAACTGCTTTTTAGGGGCTGCTCCTTAGCCTCCTCCAGCATCATCTCAACAGGGCCTAAAATCAAGGTTAGCGGCGTTTGTATCTCATGTGCAATATTGGTGAAAAATTCGATCTTTGCCTGATAAATCTCTTTTTCCTTTTCGTGTTCGAATAACTGTAATTTATTGAGGTTTTTGCGCTCGATATAACGGTGGTAATAGCGTATAGCCAGAAAAAGCCCGGTTGCGATTATCAACAGGTAACAAATATATGCCGTAATACTTTTCCAAAATGGTGGAAGGATTTTAATAAAAAGGCGGCGCTCTTTTCCTGTCCAGCTCTCTACATTACTTTTTGCCCTTACCAGAAAAGTGTAACTGCCTGGAGATAAATCTGTAAAATAAGCTTTTCTATTGTTGTTCAGGTAGGTGGTGGCCTGATCTACACCTTTCATCACATACTCATACCTGGTCACTTCGGGCGAGGAGTAGTTCAGTGTAGCAAATTCGATGCTGAAATTGTTCTGGTTATGGGCTAATACGATAGTATCGGTATAAGAAATGGACCTGGTGAGTGGACTATTTTCAACATTGGGAAAAACTTCCTTATTATTGATCTGAAAGCCGGTAATGTACGTTGGTGGGGCTGACTCCTTTTGTTCGAAATCTTTTGGATAGAAAGAAATCATTCCCTTTACCGATCCAAAATACATTTTGCCGTTTTCATCCTTATAAGCAGAACTGAAGTTAAACTGATCTGCAATCAAACCATTTGATTTAGTGTAGATTTTTAATTTTTCGGTGCGCAGGTCGAAGCATATTAATCCTTTAAGCGAGCTTACCCAAAGGCATTTAGAATCGTCTTCAAGCGCGCGGAACAGAATATTGGTGGGTAGGCCATTTTCGGTAGTGAATTTTTTTAAAACCTTCCGGTCTGGACTTAACCTGATCAGACCTCCCCCCTGAGTAGCAAACCACATGGCATGGTTGCTGTCTTCCATTATTCCGCAAACTGCAAATTCGTTTACAATTTTGTTCTTAGTTTTATCTGTAAAACTGATGTTGCCATGTTTACCTGTTTTGGGATGGTAATAAAATGCCCCTATTGTTTGGCTACCTGTCCATATGTAACCAAAGCTGTCCTCAAATATATCGTAAACGGATGAATTGGGAATTTCCTCAACACGTTTAAATGTTTTTTTGTTTGGATTAAAAGTAAATAGCCCTGCTCTGGTGCTATATCCAGTACCCACATAAATGGTATTATCTTTAGATCCGTATATAGAGAGCACAAAATCGCTCGTCACCTCATTTTTTTCAACAATGGTTTTAAAACGATCAGTAACCAATCCCTTTTTAATGTCTATTATTTCCAGCCCATGCAAAAAAGGCCCTACAAATAGTTGATTGTTATGTGCGAATAAACCATGGATATTTGGATAAGATACATCACCTTTTTTTCCTGTAGAGGTGTAATTGGTAAATAATCCAGTTTTTGGGTTGAATTTATTCACGCCGGCATCTTCTGTACCAATCCATAAATTGCCTTTATTATCGGGACAGATTTCCCTTACCGCATTTCCTGAAATAGAATTGGTGCCCAATAACGGATAGTATTTTTCAAACCGTGCATTGTTTTTGGAGAAATAACTCAGTCCACCAAAATACGTACCTGCCCACATGCTGCCTTCATTATCTTTACAAACAGTGTAAACCGCGTTATCCGGAAGAGAGTAGGGATCGCCGGCTTTTTTGCGAAGGTTGCGGCTGGTATTGGTTGCCAGGTCATAGATATATATGCCAGATTCTGTGGCAATCCAATATTCCTGGTTTTCCCCGGCAGTAATATCACGAACGTAAATATCTGTGTTATCCGTGTTTCGCAGAATCAGCGATTTAATCACCCCGCTTTTAGGATTGTAGCTTTTTAAGCCTTGTTTAAAGCACCCTATTAGAATACTGGTGTCGTTTACCGGAAATATTTTACTGATCGATCGGAGATTTGCTGGAACATGCTGATCAATTATTCTAACAGTGGTTCTAGTTCCATTTTCAGGATGATAGGTAATCAACTGTCCGTCATCTCTGCCTATTAGAATGTCTCCATGTGTATCAATAGCTATGCAGGATGCTTTAATTTTCAGATCTAGTATTTTATTGTTTTTCTGGACATATTTAAACAACTGGTTATTCGACAAAAAGAATAGGTTGTTAGAACGATCTAATAAAATGTGACTAATGTAGCCTGGGAGGGCATTTTCAAGTGGTGTAAAAACTTCATTATAAGGGTTGTACTGTACAATGCCACGGCCGGTTCCCACCCACAGCATCCCCTTTTTATCTTCAATAAGACTGATGATGATATTATTGCCAATATTCCCGAATTTACTCTTCTCGTTTTTGAGGGTTTTAAAAGTATAGCCGTCAAAACGGTTCAAGCCGCCCCTGGTGCCAATCCAGATCAGCCCTTTTTTATCTTGTATGATCGATTGCACCGAATTATGGGCCAAGCCATCTTCAGTTTGATAATGCCTGAAATAATGAGATTGCCCCATGCAGGTAGAAACTGCAAGAAAGAAAGCCATTAACAAAAAAAATACCGGGGACCGCATAGTTAAGTTAATATCAAATATATACATAAATACAGTTTGCTGTGATCTATATTCTATCGCTATATAATTTTGCATTATTGTGCTTTTTTTATCTATTGATTAACAAGGGTTTAGTCATTGAAGTAGCGTTCATTTGAGACATATCGACAAAAAGATGAACAAATTTTACGGGCATCATTCCTTTACTTTGATTTGAAATTAACCAAATTAATAACCTTGCTGCAAATTTCTTCTATCGGCGGTACAATGCCTTTGCAGTTTTAGTATTTTTTATGAGAAACAAATTATTGATTCGTTTGGCAGCCGCGTTTGTGGTTTTAACAGGTTCTTGCCAGAAAGGACCATCAACCGATAGAAACGACGCCCTAAACAATGTTGAAAAACTAGCCGCATTAAATGTGATTGCTGCTGCACCTCCTTTAGGTACCTTAATTGACGGGGCAATATATCGGATCCGCGGCATGTCATCCTTAACAGACGGACCAGTGGTTGAGGTTACCGGTAACTCAACGGCAGAAAATGCGGCCATCCAGCAGTGGTCATGGTTTCCTAACAACGGGCAAAAATGGAAGCTGGTGAAAACAGATGCCACTTATTGCAAGCTGATCAATATCACCAGCAATAAATGTTTAAAATCGCCATCAACAACATCTGGCGCTATTTTGCAACAAGGTACCGACGATGGTAGTGATGCACAACAATGGGCTATCGCTTATACGGGCAGCAATAACGTATATACCCTTACCAACAAAGCCACAGGGATGAAAATGGCCGTTGATCCCGAAAGCAGTACGCCCGGTGCTAAAATAAGGCAAAAAACTACGCTAACCGGTACACAGGGGATGTTTAATTTTCATGACACCAATTTCCAGAATCCGCTGATCAATGCAAGCAGGGCCGACCCCTACGTTGCCCAAAAAGATGGCTATTATTATTTTATGTATACACGCGGCAATAATATCGGACTTAGAAAAACCAGATCAATGTCGTTATTATCTACAGCAGTAGAAACGGTGGTGTGGACACCTCCGGCTGGTGCCGCTTATTCTTCTAATATCTGGGCGCCCGAATTACATTTCCTATCTGGTAAATGGTATCTCTACTTTGCTGCAAATGATGGGGGCGACGTTAGCCACCGCATGTTTGTGCTGGAAAACGCCAATGCCGACCCAACCACCGGTACATGGACTTTTAAAGGGAAAATAAGCGATCCGAGCGATCAATGGGCTATTGATGGTTCGGTATTAACCATAGGCACAACAAACTATTTTATTTGGTCGGGATGGGAAAATGTGGCTACCAAGTATAAGCAGTATATCTACATCGCACACATGGCCAATCCATGGACAATTAGTAGTGATAGGGTGAAAATATCATCACCAACCAACAATTGGGAAAAATACGAACCAAGTGGCTCATTGGGTGCAGGTGTTAACGAGGGGCCGATCATGCTGAGAAAAGATGCCAATAGCCCGGTTTTTATTATTTATTCTGCCAGTAGGTACAGCAGCGATAATTATTGTTTGGCGCAGATACAGTTAAAAGATAGTGGCGACCCTATGGTGCCTGCCGATTGGATCAATAAAAAGCAGGTGTTTGTTAAGAGTGATGCCAATGGGGTTTATGGACCTGGTCACAACGGTTTTTTTACCAGTAGTTATACCGATCCAAATGGGGTGTTGCACAGTGAAAACTGGTTTATTTATCATGCCCGTAGTGTTGCAAATACCGCTAACGGATCCAGAACACCACGCATGCAAAAATTGACATGGAATGCAGATGGCTCGCCAAATTTTGGAACCGCCGTTGCGACCGGACTCAACATTCCGGTTCCTATTGGAGAATAATAGGGTTTGGATAACAGGGTATAAGTTTCCAAAAATATTAACCATAAAGATCAATTTGAGATAAAACGACAAAGGAATGAACAGTTTTTGTAACCAGCATTTTTTTACTTTGATACCAGGAAATCAAATATAAAATATTGGCGGCTTTGCAAATTTTGCTCAGCCACTTATGCCGATTTAAGCCTAACATTTCTCCATCCAATAATTTAACCAAATATGAAATATAAAGTTCTACCCAAAAGAATTATAGCCATAACTTTTTTACATGTTGTGCTATTGGCCATTTCTACAACGGCGAACGCCAATAATAAAGGGGATATAGCTGCGGTACTAAGTGAAAAACTTTGGTTTACCGGCATTGGTCAGGCCGATATTAGCATAACGGGTAAAGTAACAGACGAAAAAACAAAATCGCCGATACCAGGTGTATCTGTTAAGGTTAAAAACGGTACAACAACAGCTGTAACCGACGAAAATGGTGTTTATAAGATCAATGTACCCAACGAACAAACCGTTCTTTTGTTTTCTTATATCGGTTATGATGTACAGGAAGTATCGGTAGGCAATCTTAAAAACATTAATGTTGTTTTAAAATCTTCACAAGCTAACCTTGATGAGGTGGTGGTTGTGGGTTATGGTACCCAGAAAAAGGCTGATGTGACGGGATCGGTAGTGAGGGCAAATCTCGATGATTTTAGAAATGCACCAACCACTAACGTGGCAAACCTTTTGCAGGGAACGGTTCCGGGTTTAAATGTAGGGCAGGTTAACCGCGCTGGCGCAACACCAGGTATTAGCATTAGGGGGCAAAATACGCTGGGCGGTAACCAAAACGTACTGATTATTTTAGATGGAGTGCAATACAATGGCTCCTTAACTTCGATTAATCCAGATGATATTGCCTCGATAGATGTACTAAAGGATGCAAGTGCCACGGCAGTATATGGGGCGCAGGCGGCAAATGGTGTTATTCTGATTACCAGTAGAAAAGGTACTATTGGTAGGACCAGAATTTCTTTTTCTTCTCAGTATGCTACCCAAAAACCAAATATCGATTTAAAACCAATGGCCAGAGATGAATATTTGGATCATATTAAATATTTATACTATGATCAGGCCTTTCTTGCTCCTGATTTTACACAACCAAATCCGGCATTCGATCTGGTAAGCAAAGTTGATGCATCGATGAAAGATGCGCAGGGAAACCTGCTGTCCAATGATTTTAGCTGGTATGATGAAGCCACCAAAACCGGAGCAATTGTAGATAACCAGCTTAGTGTTTCGGGCGGAACCGATAAGATTAATTACCTTTTATCGGGGAGTTTAACCAGAAATTCGGGTTTTATCAAAAACGATGTTTTCAAAAGAAAAACCATCAGGGCAAATATCGAAACCAAAGCAACAGATTGGCTTACCATTGGCCTGCAATCGTTCGGAACTTTTGTAAATGAGGATGGTGTAGAGCCAAACTTCGTAGATATCAATTTAATGTCGCCCTTAATCCTTCCCTGGGATAATAATGGAAACCTGAAAATCAATCCTTTTAATACGAATGTAACCAACCCGCTGTTAAACTATCAGGCTGACGATTACGATCGCCACAATTATTTCTTTGCCAATGTTTATGGTAATGTACAACTGCCCGTTAAAGGTTTGAGCTATAAAATAAGTTTCGGTAACAATTACCGTCTCGATTTTAAAAACATTTCAAATATGTACGATGCTAACCTTACCGGGCAGGCTTCAAAAGAAAATACCACTTATTACGATTATACCTTTGATAACCTTTTGACTTATAATAAAATTATTGGCAAACACAGCTTTACCGGAACTTTATTGTATGGTGCCATTGAACGCGATAACAGCTATACCAGGGCTTACGCAACAGGTTTTTCGAGATTGACCCTTGGTTATGATAACCTACAGCAGGGCACTAACCGGTTTGCGATATCCAATGCATGGAAAGAAACCCTTAACTATCAGATGTTCCGTTTAAACTACAATTACGAAAGTAAGTACCTGTTTACCGGTACGCTTAGGAGAGATGGATTTTCTGGTTTTGCAGAAAATAACAAATACGGAATTTTTCCATCAATATCTGCAGGTTGGGATATTTCGAAAGAATCGTTTTTTAAAGTTAATTGGGTAGATAACCTTAAATTAAGGGTAGGGTACGGCGTTGCCGGAAATCAGACCTCAAGATATTCTTCATTAGCTAATGTGGGCGTGAGTGCTGCTTATGTTTTTGGCGATGGCGGTTCTACGCAGTTTGGTCAACAGGTAAATTCGTTGTCTAATCCAGATTTAAGATGGGAGCGTACAACAGGTGCAAATCTAGGTTTGGAATTTACCCTTTTCAAAAATAGGCTATCGGGTGTAATTGAATATTATGATACCAAAACAACCGATCTTCTATACTCGGTAAATATCCCGGTGGTTACGGGTTTCGGTAATATCCTCACCAATATAGGACAACTGAACAACAAAGGACTTGAACTTTCTTTAAACTCGAAAAATATCAATAGTGGCGAATTTAAATGGACTTCTGCCTTAAATTTTGCCAGAAACGTGAATAAAGTGGTTAAACTGTTGGGCGATCTTGATGGCGATGGTGTTGAAGATGATCTTCCACAAAGTGGCCTTTTCGTTGGGCAGCCTACCGCCGTAATTTACGACTACCAGGTAAATGGAATTTGGCAGGTTGGAGAACAGATCCCAACGGGCTATTCTCCGGGAACCTACCGCATTGTAGATCAAAATGGCGATGGGGCAATCAACGCCAACGATAGAACTGTTTTAGGATCATCAGCTCCAGCCTACAGGATCAGTTTGCTGAATAATTTTCAGTATAAGAATTTTACCTTGAGTATATTCTTGAATTCAGTACAGGGCGGCGATAAATCTTATCTCGCCGGCAATACCCCAAGACTCCTCAGAGATGATAACTCCATCAGGAACAATTACCTCAGTGGGATAGACTTTTGGTCGCCAGATCATCCCGATGGCAAATATCCCCGTTCTATCGTTTCGGCAACCTTAAATCCGCCACTTTTTCAAAACCGAAGTTTTGTGCGCTTACAGGATGTATCGCTCTCCTATAAATTTAGCGGAAAACTGATTGAGCGGATGAAACTACAAAACCTAAATGTATTTGTAAGTGGAAGAAACCTGGCTACGTGGACCAAGTGGGACGGTTGGGATCCGGAAACCAATCAAGGATTAACCAACGACGGAAGGCCTGTATTTAAAGGATATTCTGTAGGTCTTAATGTTACATTTTAAATTAAAAGCGATGAAAAAGATAACCTTTACTATTATAGCTACAACCACCATCTTGTTTTTCTCCTGCAAGAAATCTTTTTTGGACGAAGAACCGCTCGATTTCTTAAGTACAACAAATGCCTACATCACTGTTAAAGATTTTGATGCAGCAGTTAATAATCTGTATAGCCGGGTAAGAAGCGAATTTTATAACAGTGGAGAGCAAAGGCCCTTCGATTATGTATTTGGTTGCGATCTGGTTTTTGATGGTCAGCCTGCTACCACAAGACACACCAATATGGTTGCAGCCTATTCGCCATTGAGTACCGAAATTCCTTTGATCCACTGGACTTCACTATACAAGATTATTGCAGAATCCAATACCATTATCGGACGAATCCCAGCTTCTGAACTGGCACCAGCCGATAGAACACTTATGGAAGCGAGAGCTAAGTTTTTCAGGGGTATGGCCTTTCGTACACTTGCCTATCTATATGGCGGCGTACCCTTAAATACAACAGAAGTGGTATCACCCAAAACAGATTATGTAAGGGCACCCAAAACCGCGGTATTGGAGCAGGCCATCAGCGACCTCAAATTTGCATCTATAAATTTGCCAGCCATTAACCTTGTGCAGGATGGAGAAATAAACAACCTTGCAGCGTACCATCTTTTATCAGAAGTATACCTGGCTGCAGGGCAGTTTCAAAATGCGGCAGATGCTGCGTCTGCTGTAATCAGTAATCCCAATGTTGGCCTCATGACCACCAGATTTGGAGTTAAAGCATCGGATGCCACAAAAAATGTGTATTGGGATCTTTTTCAGAGAGGTAACCAAAATAGAAAAAATGGTACCAATAAAGAAAGTCTTTGGGTAGTCCAGTTTGAAACCGATGTACCAGGCGGCGGAGCTGTTTCCACAGGTATTTCCGGTTCTTATCAAATGGAAAGACATTTTGCACCGCAATTTCTAAACTTTAGGCTCTCCGGCAGCAGTGTGCAGCCATTTCTGTATCCAATTAGCGATTATACTGGTGGCAGGGGAATCGGTTGGGCCATACCGACCAAATATTTTTCGGATGTGATCTGGCAAAGCGATTTTAATAACGACCTTAGGAATGCACCTTTTAATTTTGTGCGCGAATTTAAAGTAACCAATCCTGCACATCCACGTTTCGGGCAAACCATATCTACCATTAATCCACCTGCGGGTATAACTGTACCAAGAAGAGATTTCTATGCTTTTCAATCAAAAGTAACCACCCCGGGCGATCATCCTGATGGCATGTTCCAGGATAAATCACAGCTGCTGCTTAAAGCAAGTGCAGGCGGAACTTATGCCGATCAGTACATGTTCAGGCTGGCAGAAACTTATCTTTTAAGGGCCGAAGCTTATTTGGGCTTAAACCAGCTGGATAAAGCAGCTGCAGATATAAATGCGGTACGCAGCAGATCAAATGCATCGGCTGTATTGCCGGCTAATGTAAATATGGATTACATTTTGGACGAGCGTATGCGCGAGCTGGGCTCTGAAGAAAAAAGACGGATAACCTTAATGAGGCTTGGGCTGGTTTATGATCGCGTAAAAAAATGTAATCCTTATTACAACGATGTTTTAACGACTTATAACCTGTGGCCAATCCCTGCTTCCGAAATTGAGCGGAATAATGGTACGAAATTGGAACAAAACCCAGGTTATTAACTGAAGAATAATTACTACAGATAAAACCTGTCGTTAAACACGATAGTATGGAAAAAATAGCCGAAAAAAGAAAAAAAAATAGAAGTCCTTATTGATCTTTCAGGCTATGGTATCGTACAGTTGCCGGTAGCATACAGCTAAATTTTACGAATTTATCTTCAAGGCTCATGGTAGGAAATGCGACATCGATCAATCCGGTTCAGCATTGCATTTCTGGTTTTATTCGTCTGATTTTAAATTGGTTTTTTCAGAAATAGAAGATGGTATTGGCCACGTGGCGTGCTTTAATGGAGAAGGCTAAGTAGGAATTTTATTATCAAACCATGTAAACGTGGTTCTGATTACATTTTTACAGGAAAAATTTTTCCTGTAATCAAAAAGATTTTAAACCAAATTATAAATTTATATGTGTAGAAAATTAATTGCCTTATTTGTCCTCTTAACTTCATTCCAGTTCCTGTTTGCGCAGAACAACCTGCTGAAAGATTTTCCTGAAGGATTTGGCCCAAAAGAAGTAGGGAAACGTATAGCTTACCGCTTTCTCGATAAAAAACACATGCTCCACGCGGGGAAATGGATCAGCTATCCGGAAACTTTTAATTGGACCGGCGCACTTAAATATGCTAAATTAACAAAAGACAAAGCGCTTTTGTCGCGCTTAGAAGAAAGGTTTGAGAAATTAACTTCCCAGGAAAAACAACTATTGCCAATTATGAATCACGTTGATTTGAATATGTTTGGCAGCCTGCCTTTGGAATTGTATCAGATTACCAAAGATAAAAAGTATTTTGAGTTAGGCATGCCATATGCAGATACCCAATGGATAGTTCCGCAAAAAGCAAGTTTAAAGGAAAAGGAATGGGCTGATAAAGGTTTTTCATGGCAAACCCGTTTGTGGATTGACGACATGTATATGATCACGATCGTTCAGGCCCAGGCTTACAAAGCTACAGGTGATAAAAAATATATCGATCGCGCCGCTAAAGAAATGGTACTTTATCTGGATGAATTACAGCGCCCTAATGGTCTTTTCTATCATGCACCTGATGTACCATTTTACTGGGGGCGCGGCAATGGCTGGATGGCTGCAGGCATGACGGAGCTTTTGCGGTTGTTACCTAAAGATAATAAAGATCGTCCACGTATACTTAAAGGCTATGAAACAATGATGAAAAGCTTGAAAGATTACCAAAGACCAAGCGGAATGTGGAACCAGCTGATTGACGAGCCAGACTGCTGGGCCGAAACATCAGGATCTGCGATGTTTACCTATGCGCTCATCAGTGGGGTAAAACATGGCTGGTTGGATAAACAGGAATATGCTCCTGCGGCCCGAAAAGCCTGGCTGGCATTGGTGCCCTACATCAATGAAAAAGGTGACGTTGCAGAAGTCTGCGTAGGCACAAATAAAAAGAATGATAAACAGTATTATTACGACCGTCCACGGAATGTTGGCGACTCGCACGGGCAGTCTCCGTACCTATGGTGCATTTTTGCACTATTGGAAAAGTAAGCTGCTGTATAACTTAAGTAATATTTAATCAGGTGTAATTTTAATTGTTAAAAGTTTACGTTAAGCAATCGTCTGTATTATAAAAAAAAATGATCTTTTGTGTGCCGTATTTGGTAAATAACGCCGCTGATCTCATACTAACGGCGGGTGCACACGGTGATAATCCTGGGGCATTGTCCCCAGGCTATCTTTTAAAATTGAGCAGTAGTCTTAACTCATCAAAAAATGTAGCTTAAAGTATTCGTGGCGAAATATTGAATGACGATACAGCTATCAAAATTTAAGAAGAAGTATAAAGCTATCCCTGTAATAAAACAGATGAAGATCATAGCGTTCAGAAGACTTGATGTTGAGGATGCACCTGAGAAAATTATTCTTACTACAGATTAGTCCATTCTCGACTACCTTATTGAATAGCTGTTCGGTCGAGTATTCATTTTCATATCAGAATTTTCTATACTTTCTGATTTCTTCGGCATAAGCATTGATAAAAGAAGCCATTAGGATCAGATCATCAAAATCCGATCTTTTTTTTGTCGATCAGTAAACCTTCAATAGCCAGAATATCAATTTCTGTATTCAAAAAGCAGCGTATTGCATCTTCCGGACTAGAGGCCATGGGTTCGTTCATTACATTTAGGGAAGTGTTAATAACTGCAGGGCATCCCGTAAGGTTGTAAAAAGCTGTGATTACCTTATGAAAATCAGGATGATGTACCTGGTTCACGATCTGAACCCGGGCCGTTCCATCAACGTGTACCGCTCCCGGAATTAAAACTACATTGGATGACTGATGATCATTGGTTAAGCCTAAATAGTTTTCAGTGAATAACATATAGCGGTTTTTTGAGCCTTCACCAAAATATAAATCTGCAAATTCATCCAAAATAGCCGGGGCAAACGGACGAAAGGATTCTCTAAACTTAATTTTTGCATTAAGTATTGCTTTCATTTCACTGTTTCTAGGGTCTGCGAGAATGCTGCGGCAGCCCAGTGCTCTTGGCCCAAACTCTGTTCTTCCTTTGAAATATGCGATTACTTTACCTTCGGCCAAGTAGGTCGCTATTTTATGATGATAGCGTTCATGCTCAACTTTTTCGTAATTTAGGTCATGGGCAGAGAGTGCTTTAATAACTTCATTCACGGTATAGCTTGGGCCTAGAAGTGATTGTTTCATTCCGTCTGCCTGCATATCAACATTTCTAACTCCAGATAAATGCTCGTAGAATACGCTGTAAGCGGCACCCAATGCGCCACCAGCATCTCCTGCTGCAGGTTGTACCCAGACCTGTTTGAAGCCAGAATGTTGTCTGATGGCTGAATTTACTATGCAGTTCAGCGCAACTCCTCCCGCAATACAGAGGTTATCTATTGCAAATTCCCTGTAAAGACTTTGAGTCAGTTTAATCATGATCTCTTCAGTTACTTTTTGTATGGACTTTGCAATATCTTTATGAAATGTCAAAAGCGCTTCGCCTTTCGCTCTGGGTGGGTGACCAAAAAGCAGGGCGAATTTTTTATTGGTCATTTTTAGCCCCGTACAGTAATCAAAATAATCCATGTTGAGGATAAAAGAACCATCTGTTTTGATATCGATCAAATGATCATAAATCAGCTGTTTGTATACCGCCGTCCCGTACGAAGCCAAACCCATTACTTTATATTCGTCAGAATTGACTTTGAAACCTAAATAATAGGTGAAAGCAGAATATAGAAGTCCGATGGAGTTAGGGAAATTTATTTCTTTTTTTAAAGTCAGTTGTGCCGAACTGCCTAATGAAACAGTTGTTGTGGCCCATTCGCCCACGCCATCTACAGTTAATACCACAGCCTGTTCAAATGGACTTGGGTAAAAAGCGGAGGCCGCATGGGAACGGTGATGATCGGCAAACAGTATGGTGCGCGATTTTTCCCAGTTGGGATCTATAGTATTAAGCGCCCTGGCAATATTTTTTTTTATGAATAGTTTATCCTTTAACCATACCGGCATCGACTTTAGGAAAGACCTCAACCCCCTAGGGGCAAAATTGACATAAGTTTCGAGCAAACGCTCAAATTTCAAAAAAGGCTTTTCGTAAAATACAACATGCTCTACCTCTGCCAGGGAGATGTTGGCAAATTTAAGGCAGAATTTTATAGCTTCCACAGGGAATGACTCATCGTTTTTAATCCTTGAGAAACGTTCCTCCTGCGCAGCAGCAATAACTTCTGCATTCTTCAACAGGCATGCTGCGCTGTCATGATAGTAAGCAGAAATACCTAGAATATAGCCCATGCTGCGTGCCTGATTAAAATAAACTGTAAATGAATGGGGCCAATACCGAGCCATGCGCTGCCACCAATACTAAACCCAGGGTAATCAGGATGATAAATAAGGGCCATAACCAGTATTTTTTGCGCTGGGTTAAGAAATGGAAAAATTCGACCAGTGTATTCATTATGTATTATTTAGAACTGTTGATTAAATGAGCCGTTCACCCGGCCAGACACATCTTCCCAATAAGAAACCAACTGCTCATTTTTTGTCGTTTTTAAACTTTGCTTTTTAAATAGCCGTAGTAAAAGGGCAATAGGGGTTAGGATGAGGATAAATACCAGGGTTAACAGAATTGTAGCATTAACTATTCCCAAAAAATTACCAGCCTTTAACCATATTGTCCTCACTGGTTCAAGGTAATGTGGAACGAAGACAGCCGTTATGATTAACCCTGCTGATAGCAAAAGCATTATTTGCTGTGGGTAGGTCCCCTTCCAAAAAATAAGGCAAAGCAAAATACCTGAGGCGCCTAAAATAAACCCGAATTTCTTGTTTTCTAATTTTTTGTTGCTCATGTTACCTGCTATTTTTCTTCAAGTATTTTGCTGCTGTTTCATCGGCTCTGAGCTGGCGATAATAGCTCGCAATCAACTCATTGGTGTTGCCAGATGGCACTTCTTTTTTAAGTTTGATGATATTTTTCAGTATTTCTTCGGTTTGCGCATCCAGGTATGATTGCTGATTGGAATGCTTTAGTATGTCATTGTAGTACAGTGCTTTCTCAGGAAGATCTGATTTAAAATAAAACAAGAAAAGATTATTGGCATTCTCGCGTGTTGGTGCAAGGTCATAAGCTTTTTTGAAATAAAATTCAGCTGTTTCCAGGTCTGCCAGATCAAAACTTAAACGACCTGCATACGTGTAATAACTTGTTTGATAAGGATTTTCCAGCAGCACAGCTTCGGTAACCTTTAAAGCTTTTTGTTTGTCTGCATTGGCCATAGCAGCTTTATACAGTTCGTCCATCGCTGTTCTCCAGGTAATCCTGTCTACAGCCAATGCCCCTGCAAGTTGTTCATCTATCGAATTTCCACGGTCATATGTGGATGTTATGGGCTCATTAAAGGGCCAACCCGAGCGGAGCATCATAATCTGATATACACCATATAGGGAATCTACTTTGGTTATGGGCATTTTAACCAGCAATTGCGCTAAAGAAATTTCACCTTGTATTTTTTCCGGTATTAAATTCCTGTTGCTGATCTGTTGATAAAAAGATTCGCTCATGATGGCGTAACCCAATAAATTTGGATGAACATGCTCTAAAATGGTTTCTTTACCTATTATTCCACCTACCTCATTTTTCTGAAACAAAGCACGGGTATCAGCCAGGTAAATTCCAGGGTATTGCCTGCACAACTTTCTAATGATCTGGTTGAAGGCTTCTGGCGCTCTGAAACGCAGCTGATCGTACTCTTTAGCCAAAACAAAATTCGTTTTTGCGGCTTTAAAATCACCATTTGCGTATAGTTTTTTGCCATTTGTGTAATGGTTTTGGGCTGAAAACTTGCCTGCACTTATAAATGGTTTAAGATCTTTTTCGTTACTCACCAGCGTACTGATTACTGTTGGGATGTGTTTTTTTGACAATAATTGGCACAATTCGTCCATATTGCTGCTAAACTGGGCTACACCACGGTTAAAATCGGCAGATTGATAAGGTATTTGCTGGTTGGTTACCATACGTTTCATCAGGTTTTCCCGCTTATCAATTCTTTTTCCAAAAAGTTTTGCAGTAGCCTCAATTACGCGGTCTAATAATTGTACCAACTTAAGTTCACGCAGTTTAATCACCAGTTTTATCCAGGTGCTATTGCCCTTAATCTGGCTGGTAGAGCCAATACCCAAAGCGCCGTAATACTCGTTATGCCCAGTATATACCAATACAAGATCTGGCTCATAATTAACAATTTGTTTTGCAAAATCTAATACCGTGTACGAATTTACCGCGGTAAGCGAAACATTAATTACCTCAAAGTTCAGACTGGGGTATTGATGCATCAGCCGGTATTGCAACCACCTGTGAAATGATCCATTGTGCATGTATGGGTAGCCTGCAGTAGTCGATTCGCCTATTACAAATATCCTAAAGGTGTTTTTAGATTTTACAACACCAAATCGTTCGCGGTTACCCTGCGTTGCATTGGCACTGGTAGAAAAAAACTTATAAGAGGCTGTAGGGTTCATCATCATGTAGCCCTGCTGATCGGGATCTTTGATAAATAATGATGGATCAAAACCATAATTGAAAAATCTCAAAAGGATTTCGATGAAGCATAAAAATACCAATGGCAGCGACAATGCCGCTGCCTTAAAGTATATTTCTTTTCCCTTGCTCATGTTTTATTTAGCGGATAAGTGTTTTACAACATTCATTGCCTCATTTTTTTGCCTAGCGTTTAACGGAAAGTTTATGTCCATTATAATTTAGTACCCTTGGTTTTGTTTTATATTCGGGTTTTTAGCAAGTTCGGCGCGTGGAATGGGTAATAATGTACGATAATCTCCATTTGGCGAATGTGATAACCACGATTTTTTGGTGAAAACACCAAATCTGATCATATCCTGTCTACGTCGCCCCTCTGTATTGAATTCCCAGCCCAGTTCATCAAGAAACCTTCCGTATTGAATGTCACTTCCACCTTCTACAGTAGAAGTTAGGTGATTGCGGAGGCCATAGTTATACACGCTGCCCAACAGAAGCTGGCTACCAGTTACGGTTGCTTTTGAAGGATTGCTTAAGAAAGACCTTTGACGAACCTGTGTTACCAATGCAGCGGCACCAGCAGCATCTCCTGTTCTTAACAGGCATTCGGCCTTCATCATTAAAACGTCGGCATACCTAAGCAACGGGAAATCGTTGTTCATCCCTACCAGGGCACCTGGCTTGAATTCAAATTTTCCTAACCTGAAACCATGTACTTCATCTGATTGATCAACACCCGGAAGCTCATTGATATAAATCAGCGGTTTTCCGTTACTTGCACCAATGGTTCCCAATAAAACAGCGCCTGCAGCGGTATATTGCTGCCCCTGTACATAATTGTCTTTTAGACGGTTATCTTCCGGATCGAAAGTGTTTACAAACTGCGGTGTGGCACATATTCCACCCCATGGCGAGTTTTTGAAGTTATAAGTTGCCTGGTTTTCTGGCTGAAGTGTTTCCATATGCAGGGTGAAAGCATCGCCACCATCTGTAGTGAACTTTTCATCAAATGGTATAGCAAAAATGGTTTCTCTGCTGCCTTCATTTGCATCAAGAAAAATAGTTTTCTGATTGGCTTCCAGCGCATATACATTCGATGCAATGATCTCATTACAGGTGGCAATGCATTGAGCATAGGCTGGAGTGCCAGTATATATGTTAGCATTCAGGTAAACTTTGGCAAGCAGGGCAGAGGCAGCCCAATAATTAAACTTGCCATAAGTAGCCTGGGTATTAGCCTTGCTCAGGTTTGGAAGGCTTTCGGTAAGCTCTTTAACAATAAAAGCATAAACCTGGGCACGTGTGCTCTGCTGTGGAAGAAATCCGGATGGTACATCAAATTTATCTACTATAGGTACTCCGCCAAAGAAGTCGCAAAGTGCATAATAGTAAGATGCTCTTAAGGCACGCAACTCGGCTATGGTAGCATCCTTACCCGAAGGAATTGGAATCAGGTTAGATTGAATTTGATAGAGTACACGGTTGCATGAAGTAATGCCTCCATAGGCATTGTTCCAGATCTGGTAGCTGTTGTCCTCATCTGACGTCCATCTATGTTCATGCATCCGGCGATAGATACCATTGTCAACCCAGCCGTTCGGGCGGGCAGGTATTACTGCTTCATCACTGGAAATCTCATTGGTACGAAAGATAGAGTTGTTGCTTCGGCCGAGCATTAAGGGCCTCCAATAGGTGTAACCTGCGCCCACCAGGGCCGCCACATCAGAGGTATTAGGGGTAAACTTATTTTGAATAAATGCAGCGTAGTTTTCGTCCTTTAACTTAGTGCAGGATGCTAAACTAATAACCAGGACCATAAGTGCCATGATGCCAGTGCTCAATATAAATCTTGTTTTCATGATGTAAAGGATTAAAGATTAAGAGAAAAACCTAGTGTAAAAGTACGGGCGGTAGGATACTTATCCCGGTTATCGTTACCAGGCGCCAAACCGCTCCAGTTCACTTCGGGGTCTAATCCCTTATAACCTGTAATGGTAAAAGTGTTTAACGAAGAAACATAAACTCTTGCGCCTTTAAGATATTTGGTCTTTAACTTGTTAAAGGTGTAACCCAATACAATATTGTCTATTTTCCAGAAATCGCCGTTTTCTACATAATAGCTGTTAAATTCTACAGGCATATTTTTATTAAGAACAGCTGTGCCAAAAACAGGATCATAAGCTGATACCAGTCGGTTATAATTCTGAATACCAGTGTTCTCATAATACATTCTTTGGAAATTGAGAATCTGGAAGCCAAATGCACCGCGCATAGTAATGCTTAAATCGAGGTCTTTATACCTGAAGTTATTGTTCCATCCGCCGGTAAATTTAGGAATACCATTTCCAAGTACTTTTTTATCTTCAAAAGCATGATTAAACTGGCTGTAGGAAACATCTTCGCCATTTTTACCTTCATAAATCCACTGACCATCAGCAGTTACACCTTTAACTTTAAAGCCATAAAAATCTCCAATGTTATCACCAACACGAACAATATTGGTAAAAGTAGTTGCTGGCGGGCCTGTTCCCCCGGTAGTGAAAAAGTCGTTTGTTGCCTGGTATAAATCGTTAGATAAACTAACCAGTTTATTTCTGTTGGTTGAAAAGTTAAAGCTAGTTGTCCATTCAATAACTTTGTTCTGTATCGGTACAATGTTTAATAAAACCTCAATACCTTTATTTTGCATGGTACCAACATTTGCCCTTGTACTTGGATAAAGGTTTGGTGGGCTGGGTACTTGATAATCAAACAATAAGCCATTGTAATTTCTGTTGTAAACATCAACAGTACCAGTAAATCTTCCTTTATACATGCTGAAATCAAGACCAATATTAGTCTCTCTTTTTTCTTCCCAGCGTAAAGCTGGATTAGGGTTCTGTGTAGGAACAAGTGTCTGGATCCAGTTGCCGTTAGATAGCACGTTAGCACCATAGCCCAATAATGCAACAGCGCGGAAACCATCGTTCGGCTGGTTACCGGTTACGCCATATCCTGCACGAAGCTTTAAATCATCAAAAATCGTTTGATCTTTCATAAATGCTTCGTTGGTAATTTTCCATCCAACAGATACTGATGGAAAATTACCGTACGGTTTTTCAGCACCATAGAGCTGGCTGGCACCTTCTCTTCTTAAAGAGGCCATTAACAGGTATCTGTCTTTATAGCTATAGGTTAACCTGCTAAAAAATCCAATCAGGTTGGTTTCTGAATAGCGACTTCCCAATAGTGCATCTAAAGCGCGGTTTGCGCCACGGCCCTGCTGGATATTATAATAACCAAAAGCATCTGTAGGGAAATCATAATTCCGCTCATAGAAATTCAGATACGAATTATCCTGATAACTGTATCCGCCCAATAGCGTGAAACTATGGTCGCCCAGTTTTTTTGAGTATTGAGCTGTAAGTTCAAGCAACCTGTCTATACTTTGAGTAGAACCGAGGGAGGCATAGCCATTAAGTTTGTCTCTGATGTTGGAAATGTGGAACTTCGATTCTGAATAACCACCATTTGAAACATATTTGGTGTATGAACCTAAGGCACTTAACTTAAGATCCGCAATCGGGTTATAAGTAATCTGCGAATTTAAACGCTGTGTGGTATTTTGGTTAAGCCCCGTGCTTTCGAAAAGGCGCGCAACAGGGTTGTCATATTCAAAATTGTTCGGTTCTTCAAAGTAATGTCCATCATTACCGAAAAGGGGAGAGGTTGGGTTACGGATCAGGGCCTGACGGTAAACAACGCCATTGAAACTGGCACCATCCTGGGTCTGGGTATATTTATTGTTCTGTATCAAAACGCCCATGTTAATCTTTACCTTATTATCAAACATGGAGTGATTAATATCTGCCCTTGCAGTAAGCGTAGAGTTGTCAGATTTTTTAAATATCCCGTTAAAATAGCGGTAGTTTACGGTAGCCAGGTAATTGGTTTGTCCGTTACCCCCACGGAAAGTAATATTGTGGATGTTGGTAATAGGTGTCTTATTTGAAATCTCTTTTAACCAATCCGTGCTCGCACCAAGATCGTATGATGCAAGACGCGTTCCCTCGGCAATCTGCCTGCGGTAATCATCGGCGGTGAGCATGTTGAGTTTTCGGGCAATAGTTTGTGTACTTACAGAACCATTATATTCCACCACATTGTTATTCTTTCCTGAAGATCTTTTAGTGGTAATGATAATTACACCATTGGTACCGCGTACACCGTAAATGGCAGCTGCTGAACCATCTTTTAACACATCTATTGATTCAATGTCTTCTGGTGCAACCAGCTTAAGGCTGCTTGGTACACCATCTACAATAACAAGCGGATCGGCATTGGCACCAAAGAGCGTGTTGTTTCCACGAAGCCTGATCTGGCTACCTGAGGTAGGGTCGCCACTTGGTGTGCTAACGGTTAGTCCAGCTACTTTGCCCTGAATTAACTGGCCAGCATCTAATACGGGCGATTTTACAAAATTCTCGGCTTTAATGCTCGCTACAGAACTTGTTACATCACCTTTACGTTGCAATCCATATCCGATTACAACTACATCGGTTAAATTATTAAGTTCGGCCTTTAGCTGAACATTGATTTCAGTTCTATTGTTGACCGCTATTTCCTGGGAAGCGAAGCCTACAGAGCTAAAAACCAAAGTTTCGGTACCAGTGGCTACCTTAAGGCTGTAGGTTCCGTTCGGTGCTGTTTGAGCACCTGTATTGGTGCCTTTAACTTTAATGCTAACAGAAGGAATCGGAAGACCGGCATCATCAGTAACCCTACCAGTAATGGCAATTTCAGCTATTTTATTTATTGTGGGCTCAATTATTGCTCTCCGCTGGATAATGATAATATTATCTTCAAGCTTGTAGCTGATGGGCTGTGATCTCAGCGAGAGATCCAACACCCCTGTCAAACTCATTTTGTTAATTTCGATACTCACCGGGTGAGTTCCGCTAAGCATTTGCCTGGTGTACAAAAACTGATAACCGGTTTGGCGCTCAATTTCCTTGAAAATTTTTTCAACAGTCGCATTCTTTTTTGAAAGCGTTACCGTTTGTCCGCTGCTGGCTAATGAGAGCTGTAACATTAAGGAAATTAAAAGTAAGCATGTTAATTTCATAACCAGTAGCGGTTTACGCAGATAGGCCAAAAGCCTATTTACGCGTGATGCATAATAATTCATATATTTGAATGTTTGGGTTTATACTTGGTTGTACTATTGTCTAGATTACTTGGTGGCGATCCAAACGTCAGGTCAGAGTGTTCAAGCACTCTGGCTTTTGTTTCATGGATTGGCCAACCTATTTTGTAAGGTTACGGCATAATGGTTACGCTCCTTCCTCTGATTTTAAAGTGCAATAATCCGGTCATTTCCAGCCTGTGGAGCACTTCTTCCAAATTTTTGGATTTTGGAATCGAACCGACAAATTCTTCCTGCGTTACTTCACCCTGATATTTTACATCAACATCATACCATCGGGATATTTTCCCCATCACAGTGCCGATGCGTTCATGTTCAAATGAAAAATTTCCGTTTTTCCATCCCATAACGTGGTTAGTATCAACATTAACAATACCGATGTTATGACTTGAAATGGCCTGCTGACCCGGTAAAATTATTTTTTTTCTAGTACCCGTACTAACCTGTACCGAACCCTGAAGCAAGGTTGTTTTAGGAATTTCGCCATCCCCGTATGCACAGATATTAAAATGGGTGCCTAGCACTTTTACATTTGAGCCATCAAAATCGACTATGAAAGGTTTATTCGGATTATGGGCCACCTCAAAATAAGCTTCGCCTTGCAGGGTAATTTTCCTGGTATTGCCCGAAAAAACTACCGGATAAGTTATTCTGCTCTCTGCATTCAGCCAAACTTTACTCCCATCAGGAAGATTAACGCAATATTGTCCGCCGCGGGGCGTTTCGATGGTGTTTGAATTACCTGATACTAAAGCGGCAGCTGTATTGATTTTTCTATATTTTAAAAGACCGTTGCTTTGCTTTTCGATAGAATAGCCATTTTCTACGGCGAGTTGCCCTTTTGTAAAATTATTTACTTCAATGCGCTTACCGTTTGAGAGAATAAGCAGTACTTTGTCACTTCCTCCATAAATAGCTTTTGCATGTGGGATAGCCGTGCTTTTGGACAGTGCGGTGTGTTTGTTCCCATCTACATTAACATAGTACAAAAATATAGATGAGCAGGCCAGAATCAATACTGCCGCGGCAACCATGAGTTTAAAAGCTGAACGTTTCCAGAACGGTATGCCAGTACTGTCCAAAGCATCTAAGCGCATTTCGATCTTTTCCGCTAAATCTTTGCTCTGTTCTACCGCTAGGCTGTCTATTTTTTTTTCGAATGATGCGCTGTATTCTAACATGAATGCATTTAGCTCAGGTTGATCTAATTGCTTTAACCAATTAAAAAAGACCTGCTGTTCAGGCTCAGTCAATTCTCCCTGAATCAATTTTTGCTTGAGCTGCTCAACATCCTTTCGTTCCATATCTGCTAAGACGGATGTGGAACGAAAAAGGCCCCCTCGTTAAAGAAAAAATATAGAAAAGAAATAAAAGGTGCAATCCTGTAAAAATGTTTCAGGTGATTTCTCAGAAAAGCCATTCCGGTATATAACTGTTTTTTGACTACCGATTTAGATATTTTTAACTGTAGTGCAATTTCATCAAGAGAAAGGTCATCGTTTATTTTGAGTTCAACAATTTTTTTTCTTTTTTCAGGAAGTAGGTTAATGCCACTGTATAGCTGGCTTAAGGTCTGTGAATAAATTAAATTATCGTCTGTGCTAATAGAACAGTTCTCTTCAAGATTTTTTGAAACCTCTTTTATCCTGATCTGCGTCTTCGATTTTCGGATATGATCGATTAAAAGGTTGCGTGCACAACGGTAAAGGTAAGGTTTGAAAGATCCGATAATGGGTAGGTTCTTTCTGTTAAGCCATATTTTAACAAAGATGTCTTGCACAAGCTCATCTGCCAGATCGGTATTGCCAGAAATCGAAGCGACAAATTTTCGTAAATTTTGGAGATATTTCTTATACAACAAATTAAACGCGGGACGATCACCATCGGCTACGCGCAACAAAAGTTCTATTTCCTCTGAAACATCTTTCATCTGTTTAATAAATTTGGTTAGCATAAAAACCCCTTAATTACTAAATTGAGGCAGCTAGCGCTCAAAGAAAATACGCTATAAAGTTATGTTTGATTAACTTACCAGCATCTAATTTCATAAGACGTCCGTACGAATGTAGCAACACTTATTAAATAAAAAAATAAAGTAGCGGTATTTTTAGCGTATTTGTAACGTTTATTTTTTTTTAGCTTTTCAGATGCCCTAAAATTAGGTTACTGATCTACTTTTTTCTGCCTGAAGGAACGTTGCGAATTCCCAAGTTAGATTAGAGAGGATGCGACATTTTCAAATGAAACAAGTGTTTAATAATTTTTTTTTGATGGGCGTCTTGTCGCGTCTCCCGCAATTTTGGTGGTGGTAAAGTTCAATAACCGTTTAAATCCTTGAAACACTACATACACTAGCTTTGCTAAAGGAACATTCTGCAACATAAAATTTTCTTCAAGACAGATTGCTCCAGCGTGTTCCTGTAAACAGTTAACTGGGGATCAGCAAAATTGATTTGGATAAACGGCCTGATTATAACTTTTACAACGCTGTGTTAAGCCGGTTGTGGCCTGAAGACTGGCATTCCCAAACCATAAATTTGATCTGTGAAAATATTTCCCTGATTTTCAGTCGCTTATCCTAGAGCGCTTGACAATGTGCCTAATCTGTCTATTTTTGCTTCATGACCGTAACCGTACTGGCTATTTTAGAAACAGATTTTAAGCCCGAAAAAGCATTGGCCAAAGTAATGAACGACCGTTTGGTCCGGACTGCCAAGGAGTTGCAGGAAGTGCATTTCAAGCCTTTGTTCGGCAGGGGGTTTTCCAATGATGACGTGGTGGTTTATATCAGTTATAGTCCTAAATATAAGATCCGCTACCGTATCGTAAATGATGTTCCCGCGGATATCGAGTATTTTGTAGCAGAATCCTGCGGCAGGCTGGGCTTTATCCTGTGGAGAGCCAATGCAATTGGGGTAAGCAGTGATGCGGGAAATCTTGGTTTTCAATAGTTATTTTTGCTTTCTGGTTGAAATGTTTAGTTTTGGGTCTGGAATACGGTTTCCAAAGTTAAAATAATTTAATACCCGGGTCCTTTGACCCTTTAAAAAACAGTTATGGACAAATTCAAACAGGTATAGGAAGTGATCGCTTCAGTTGAAGCTGATGTAGCAAAATTTTATGATGGTGGAAACGCTGCAGCTGGTACACGTGTACGTAAAGCAATGCAGGACCTTAAAAACCTTGCCCAGGAGATCAGGGCTGAGGTTACGGAGAAAAAGAACAGCGCAAAATAAACAGGAGACTGTTTTGGGAAATAAGGCCACTGGTATTGGATCAGTGGCTTTTTTGTTTGGTAAACTATATACCTGGGTAACTGCAAGTGTTTTCAGGATTCCATAAAGCTTCGAGAATGGACGGACTTGATATTAGTGAGCATCTTTGTATCAGCTACCCAATTTTCCAATTAATAAATGTGCTATTATTTAACTTTTAGAATGTAGCCTAGGCCATATACGTTTTCTATGCTAACATGGCCTGAGGTCTTAAAGAGCCGTCTTAGCCTGGAAATAAAAACTTCAAGGCTTTTTCCATTAAAATAATCGTCGTTTCCCCATAACGCCAATAAAATATCCTTTTTTTTGACTACCTGATTAATATTGCCAGCCAAATGGTCTAATACTTCCGATTCTCTAACGGTTAAGGAAACTTCTTTGCTGTCGGGCATCCGCAGAAATAGCTGATCCTTTTGGTATCTGATATCGCCTATGTTGATAAATCCTGAACCGGATGGGGACTGTACGTTTGGAGCGCTAGAAAACTTATTAATGATATTCCCTATTCTCAGTACCAGTTCCTCAATTTCGAATGGTTTTGAAATATAATCTATTGCACCAATCTTGAGGCCGCGGATACGGTCTTGTTTTTCGTTATGTGCCGTTAGAAAGAAAAAAGGTTGATTGGCGTTGATTTTTACCATCTCTGATGCAAGGTCAAAACCGTTCATGTCTGGTAACTGTACATCCACAATAAGCAGTTTGTTATCCAGCCAGTTTTCGCTATAATACGCCAGCGCTTCTGAAGCAGTTTTGAACCATAGCACACTGAATCCCCTCAGTTTCAGGTATTCCGAAATTACATTGCCCAGGTCTATTTCATCTTCAATTATTACGATATCATAACTCATAAAATTCTTTGATTAATGATTTGTACTAATTATGGTCTGCTCCGCAGGGATATGAATCAGAAATTCGGTCCCTTTTCCCAGCGCTGTTCTTACGCTAATTTCCCAGCCATGAATATCAATACATTGTTTAACGTAAAATAAGCCCAGCCCCAGGCCCGAAACGGTATTATCTTTGCCCGCACGGAAAAACTTATCGAATATTTTTTCTTTCATTGCGTCTTCAACTCCCTTCCCGTTATCTTTAATATGGATGGTATACCCGTCATTATTGCTTGTAATAAAGAGCACAGTCATTTTTATATCGCTATGATTGTGCTTAAAAGAGTTGTCGAGGATATTCTGTAACATGGTGGTAAACACAAAAGGATCGATCATGATTATTATTTCCGAACCATGAGGATCAAAAGTAAGGCTATTTGGTTCTTGAACTTTTATTTTATAATCGTTAACCAAAGTAAGAATTGCATAATTAAGATCTGTTTCCTCCAGGGTGATGTTGTCGTTGATTTCTGAAATTTCCAGCATCTGGTTAATGTGGGAGTGAAGTCGCCGCGCCTGTCTCTCTACAATATTTACGAGTGCATTTACACGTGTCCTGTCATTGAGCACCTCCTCTTCGTGCAGGCTTTTACTTGCCACTAAAATAGTCGTAATGGGGGTGTTAAATTCATGTTTAATACTGTTTAGGAAATCAGATTTAATATCTGTTTCTTTTTTCTGCCGCATCCAGCTGATATAGGTGTAATAATTAATGCCTACGATAATAATGATGCAAAGCGCAACCAATAAAAATGTTGGCAGCATTTGAAAAGCAACTTTTAAAGTACGGCCCGGAGAATCAACAAAAAGATTAAAGGTAATTCTATAATCGTAAACCAGTTTGCCACTAACAGAGAGGTTGGTTACCCTGTTCTGAACGTTCGGATCGGTCAATGTGCCGTCAATGATGATTCCGAACGGTGTTTTTTGAGATGCTTTGAACAATGTATCGGTACTGGTATCAAATATAGGGATGTTGCCGATATTGGGGTCGAAGTTAATTTCAATTGACTGGAAAGTAAGCAGATATTGAAGATTAGAATCTAACCCATTCCTTTTAACGATCGAGCGGAAAACGCTGTCCATAGTGCTTTTCTTTTGCAGGTCTTTTAACAATGTGTTGCTAACGCTTTGCGATCGTTTAACAAATTCTTTCTTATTGCTTAAGTATGCTTGTTTAAGTGCGGGCATATTTCTCGAGAGGATCGAATCGATGATCTTTCCGCCGCCCTTATAAACTTTGTCTTCGGATATACTGCGCCCATATTCATCGTTAATCAGCGTTTTTTCTTTTAAACTATAATCCCTGTCGCGCAGAACGTAAGAATTATAGGTTAACCTAAGCTGTACCAGAAGCAATATCAGAAAGCTGACCAATACTACTGACTTATATATACGATCTTTCATTTATCCTTTAAAAATAGCCGTATTATTTCATAAATACCATAACGTTAAGCTTTTGTTAGGTTTCTGTTACGTTTTCGTTCGACAAATTACCTCGATGTTGGATGTAGATTTGGATAACGGAAAGCAGATCGCAATAAAACCATGCTAAGGTTGATCGATTGAGGTTAGTAAGCGCCTGTAATCCAGTAAGTCTTTCAAATTAATAACACCAATCACATAACAAAAAAAGAGAAATGACCTTTAAAAGGATTTTATCATTATTGCTTATCGTTTCGGGAACGATATCTATGTATCCGGCAATGGCCCAGCAAAAATCGGCCAATAAACCACTGCCTGAACTTCAACAGGACTTTGTTGACCTTGGGTTGGGCATGTTTATCCATTACGGGATGCCAACCTTTATGGATCAGGACTGGTCGGATCCTGATGCCAATCTTTCATTGTTCCAATCGCCTAAACTCGATGCAGACCAATGGGCAAAAGCTGCAAAATCTGCTAACATGACCTATGGTTGCCTTACCACTAAACACCACAGTGGCTTTCCGATCTGGAATACTAAAACTACAGCATATAATGTAATGAATACGCCGCTAAAACGAGATGTAGTTAAGGAATATGCAGATGCTTTCCGTAAAAACGGATTAAAGGTAATGTTATATTATTCTATATTGGATACCCACCATGGCATCCGCCCAAACCAGATTACAGCAGCTAGCGTTAAGATGATCAAAGATCAGATTACCGAACTGCTCACCAATTATGGCGAGATCACAGCGCTGATTATCGATGGATGGGACGCGCCATGGTCGAGGATTTCTTATGATCAGGTGCCTTTTGAAGATATCTATTACCTGATTAAATCATTACAGCCTAACTGTCTGGTGATGGATTTAAATGCAGCAAAATATCCTACACAGGCGCTATTTTATACCGATATCAAATCTTATGAGCAGGGCGCAGGGCAGTTTATTTCTAAAGAGAACAACAAACTTCCGGCACTTGCCTGTCTTCCCCTGCAGGCCAACTGGTTCTGGAAAACGTCTTTTCCTACCACTCCGGTAAAAAACGTACCTGAACTGGTGAACAAATTCATCATTCCTTACAACGGTGCCTATTGCAATTTTATTCTCAATGTAGCGCCCGGTAAAAATGGTTTAATAGACGATAATGCTTTGGCAGCACTTAAAGAAATGGGCCAGATTTATAAAAAATCTACAGATCTTCCACGTATTCCTGCGCACGCTGCACCGATTATTTCGAGCAACATCGCCAAGCACGTAAAAAGTAACAGCAGCTGGAGTGATGATATGAACATCATGGATTTTGCCAATGATGATGATTTCGGTTCGAGCTGGTCATCCAATCACACCGTAAAATCGCCATGGTATGAACTGAATTTCGAAAAAGCTGTTCCCTGTAATATGGTGGTACTAACCGCGGGCAATAACAGAAAAGCCACCTACAGTTTAGAGTACTATGCAAATGGTAAATGGAATGCTTTAGCTGCAAAAAATGAAGGAGAGAAAAAGGTGAGTATTTTTAGATTCGAGCGTATCTGGTGCGAAAAAATAAAGGTAACCATTACAGGCTTTGATAGCCCACCCGCTATTGCAGAATTAGGGGTGTTTAACGAAAGAAAATAAGATGTGTTAGCCGGATCATTTTTGGCCCGGCTAATTTATTAAACTATTCAGAAAGTATATAAATGATAGCTTGTCGAAGGACCTATTTATAAAATTGAGGCATTTCGACAAGCTTAATGTGACAGATTTATAAATACTTTACGATTTAATAAAGGCTAAAATATCCTTATTAATTGTTTCCGCCTCTGTTGTAGGCATACCATGAGGGAAACCTGGGTAAGAGATCAGTTTTCCGTTTGGCAACAATTTTGCCGCTCTTGGTGCCTGGTTAAAAGGAACAATCTGGTCGTCTTCACCATGTAACACCAATACTGGGATTTCCACACTTTTTAGATCTTCGGTAAAATCTGATTCCGAAAATGCTTTAATCCCCTCATAATGTGCCAATACAGATCCCATCATGCCCTGTCGCCACCAGTTGTGTTTTATGCCTTCCTGAACTGTTTTTCCTTCACGGTTCCAGCCGTAAAATGCTACCGGGAAATCGTAAAAATATTGTGCTCTGGTAAAGCCTGTACCCTGACGGATTTCATCAAATATCGCCAATGGCACACCTTCTGGATTGCTTTCGTTTTGGATCATAATCGGCGTTACTGCACTGATTAAAACTGCTTTTGCAACACGACCTTTTCCATGTTTTGCCACATAACGGATTACTTCACCACCACCTGTTGAGTGGCCAATGTGGATTGCGTCTTTCAAATCGAGTGCTGCTGTTAGTTCTGCAATGTCGGCTACATAGGTATCCATATCATTACCATTGGCACTTTGACCTGAGCGGCCATGCCCACGGCGGTCATGCGCAATCACCCGGTATCCCTGTTTCAGGAAAAACATCATTTGTGTATCCCAGTCATCTCCAGATAATGGCCATCCATGATGAAAAACAATTGGTTGTCCGGTTCCCCAATCTTTGTAGTAAATTTCAGTTCCGTCTTTTACTTTAATCGTACTCATAGCTTTTTTATAGATTAATTTTAATTGTTTAAATCAGTTGTCGCGAATTACCCAAAACTAATAATTGATGTTGAGGTAATCACTAAACTGTATGTTAAGTTTCGTGCTCACTTATTACAATTTGTGATCCATTTGATTAAGTATTTGATTTTTAGGTGTTTGTTGTTTGTTTGTTGATTGTTTATTTGCGTTATTTCGTTAATTTACGTTAGTTATTTGGAGAAATAATATTACTGAATGATTTTTGATTTGTGCTCTGGTGGTAAGATAACCGTATGGATTAAAACAAGCACCCTGAGCTGTGGTTTCAGTACCTTATATTATTACCTATTATGGTTGACTTAACAGATTTCAGCAATTATTGTAGGTAAAATTACGTTATATCGTTATTTTTTTTGCTGAAATAACAATTCTTTAAGGCTCAAATAACTGGTTGTTTGTTGATTATATTTGTGGTTTATTCTTTGTTAGAAAAAGCCATGCATTATACCCTTCTTCAGTTCATTATTTTACTTGCGGCAGCTTTCCTGTTGATTATGCTGGCACAAAAGGTAAAAATTTCCTATCCTATATTTTTAGTAATTGCCGGTCTAGGCATCAGCTATATTCCGGGTATCCCGCCAATGTCTATAGATCCTGAAGTTATATTTCTGATTTTTCTTCCTCCGCTGCTTTATGAGGCTGCCTGGTATACCTCATGGAATGATTTCTGGCGCTGGCGCAGGCCGATCAGTTTGCTTGCTTTTGGCCTGGTTATTATCACATCGGTAGCCGTTGCATTTTTAACCTCTTCCATGATTCCCGGTTTTACACTTGCCATGGGCTTTTTGCTTGGGGGCATTGTTTCGCCACCTGATGCCATTGCAGCAACATCGGTATTGAAGAATATTAAAGTGCCAAAACGGATTACCACCATTTTGGAGGGCGAAAGTTTGGTTAATGATGCCTCAAGTCTAATTGTACTCCGTTTTGCCTTAGCTGCGGTAATTACAGGGCAGTTTTCGCTTTCAAATGCAGCAGGTGACTTTTTCTTAAGTACTGTTATGGGCATTGTAATCGGATTGGCCGTGGCTCATGTATTATATCTTATCCATCGGTTTTTACCTACTACGCCCAGCATCGATGCTGCCATTACTTTAATTTCGCCCTATTTTATGTATCTGGCTGCTGAGCAGTTCCATTTTTCGGGCGTGATGGCTGTGGTAAGCGGCGGTTTGTTTTTATCGTACCGGTCGCACGAAATTTTTGTAGATGGGCAAAGCCGCTTGCAGGCCATCAATGTATGGGCAACATTAACCATGATCCTAAATGCCCTGGTATTTATTTTGATCGGACTGGAATTACCGATCATAATGGCCGGCTTAGAAGGTTATTCAATTTGGGAAGCTTTTAGTTATGGACTGATCATTAGTGCACTTGTAATTGTACTCCGCATCGCCTGGATTTACCCGGTAGCTTTTATACCAAGATGGCTATCTGCCAAAGTAAGAAGGAGTGAAGCCCACCCAGGCTGGAAAGGCCCGTTAATTATCGGCTGGGCTGGAATGAGAGGAGTAGTTTCTTTGGCCGCGGCACTCTCATTGCCCATTACTACTGCTGCCCACATTAATTTTCCACACCGTAACCTGATTATCTTCATTACGTTTGTGGTTATTTTGGTTACCCTGGTTTTTCAGGGCCTTACTTTGCCTTATATCATCAAGGCGATCAACATTTACGAAATTGATCCACTGGTACCTGATGAGCAACAAGAAGCCAGCATTAAACTTCGCCTTTTACAGGTTTCTTTAAACCGCTTAACAGAAAAGTATGTTAAAGAGACTGAGGGTATAGCTTTAGTAAAGGGTTTGAAAAATGAATTAGAGAACAGTTTAAACCACACCTCCAGAAGACTCGAATCGATGGAGTGTGAAGCAATCGAAAATGCAGAGATGGAAGTTTATAACCATATCTTAAAAGATATTTATCATATCCAGCGACAGGAGCTGCATAAAATCCGCAGGGAAAAAGAATTTAGCGATGAGGTAATCAGGAAGCAGGAAATGCAGATCGATTTATCAGATACTAAAATTCCGCATAAGAAGTTGCAGTAAAAAGTAGTGGTTAAGTAGATTGTGCCCAATGCCATTAAGTTAAGCACTGTAGTTGTCAGTCTGTCCAAAGGACTCCTGTGGAGAGCGTAGTCGAAGACTTCTTGAGATTGATAAAACGCAAATAGCCCTTCGACTACGCTACTATTGGAAGATTCAAATATAAGGGGTGTCACTGCGGGGAGGAAAGACGAAGCAATCTTTCACGCTAGTGATCCTTGCCATAAAGATTGCTTCGTCAGCTGAAAAAGCCGTCTCGCAATGACGATACTTTGAAGAGATTTACATCTTTTAAATTCTTCTGCTATTTTTATTGTTTTTATGCAATCAATTTCTCAGGATAACAGATCACAGCGCTTAATCGACTCCGGACTCAAGACTACCGACTCCGGGCTAAAATCTCAACTTCACCTCAACTGCCTACTTAACAAATTCGAATTTTATTCCTAATTTTTTAATTTTCGAATTTAATGTAGTTGATGGAATATTCAGGATTTCTGCCGCTCCACCAGCTCCAAAAATTTTGCCTTTGCACATTTTTAAAATGTTCAGTATATGTTCACGCTCCATTTCTTCCATCGTTTTAATTTTGAAATGATCATCGCCAGAAAAACCTGCAGTGGATGTTGGATTGGGAAGATCAATTTTAGTGATCGTTTCTCCTTCAGTTAACAACATCGTTCTTTCAATCAAGTGTTCTAATTCTCTGATATTTCCCGGCCAATCGTATTCCTGTAATTCATGAAGTGCATTTGCTGCGATTCCGGTAACACCAGATGGACTTTTTTTGCCGTATTTATAGATGAAATGGTTCGCCAGCGCTGGAATATCTTCCTTACGTTGCCTTAAGGCTGGCAATTCAATAGGAAAAACATTTAACCGATAATATAAATCCAGGCGGAACCTGCCTTCAGATACTTCTTTTTCAAGGTTCCGGTTGGTGGCGGTTATAATTCTGACATTTATCTTTTTAGTATAATTTCCGCCTAAACGCTCAATTTCTTTTTCCTGAAGCACCCTTAATAACTTTACCTGCGCCTCTAACGGGAGTTCGCCTATTTCATCTAAAAAGATTGAACCGCCGTCTGCTTGTTCAAATTTACCGATCCGTTTTTCGTTTGCACCTGTAAACGCACCTTTTTCATGTCCGAAAAGCTCCGATTCAATTAAGGTTAAAGGTAATGCCGCACAGTTTACGGTAATCAAGGGCTTGTTTTTACGCGGAGATAGCTGATGGATGGTCTGGGCGATTTTTTCTTTACCGGTACCACTTTCTCCCAGGATAAGTACCGAAGTGTCATCTGGTGCGACCAGTTCTAGTTTTTTGAAAGCCGCATGCAGTAAGGTGCTATTCCCGATAATGCCATTAAAATTTTTCGGAATTTCGGCGTTCTCCCTTATAACAATCGGTTCTTCAACGGCAGATAAGGTTGGTGCAGGAATTTCTACCGCAATATCTTTACCGTAAATAACCTGATCTAAAACCAGCTCCAGGCTTTTCTTAAACTGATTAATAACTCCGGTATGCACTTTTGTATATAAATCAGAAAGGTGATTGAAGAAAACGAACTGGAATAGTTCGCCATTCCTTTCAATTTCGGTAACCAGGGCCGATTCTAGTTTGTAGTGATCAGAAAATGTTTGTATCCAAGGGCTTTCCATCCTCAGCTTTCTAAAATCATAACCGTTAAAAATTGATTTTCCATGATGAACAAGTGCTGTGCTGCTCCATGTTTTAAAATCACGATTAGAAACTTTAACTTCTTTCAATAAAACTTCATTATTGAGCGTGGTAAATTTGCCATCAGGCGAACGCACGATATTAATGTCTTTTGTAGTTGTCCGGGGATTTGATTTGGTGATCCAAAGGAAATCGAAAGGTACAACCGGATACAATACGGTACTTATTTGTTTCAACCGTTCCGAAATCGGTTCCTGCTTTTCTACAATATATTCAATTTGTTTGTGTAACGATGGTTCTGCATGTTGATTGTATTTTAAATCCTGCTCGTGCCTGTAACGGGCAATATCCAGCATCACCATCAGGTCTTTTTCCCGAAAAGGCTTTACCAAAAAACCATGTGGCAAGGTTGCTTTTGCTGCTTCTAAAATCCCCTGATTGGTGTTTGCGGAAATATAAATAAATGGAATTCCCATTTCGGTAAGTTGCCCGGCTAAATCAATTCCTGTTTTGTCGCCCTGCAAAAAGATATCCAATAATATCCAGTCGGGTTCTTTAGTCGCGATTAACTCAAGCGCCTTTATCACCGATGGCGCTATCCCACACACTTTATAGCCTGCTTTTTCGAGCATGATCCTCAGGTCGTTGGCTACAATAAATTCATCTTCTACAATTAAGATTTTCTGTTTCATTTTCTATTTCAGGCGGGCGTAATGTAAAAACCAATAACCTTTGAGCAGATTAATACAATCATTTCAAGTCAAGAAAAATACCAATTCTTAAGTTTTTGTATATCAGTATTTTGTTGTTTTTGTCGTGCTTTGAAATTTATGATATATCGTCGATTTACTAAATGTCACTAACGTTTTATATCCAGCTTTTTAATTTTAGAATTTAATGTTGTTGCCGGGATACCCAGGAGCTCGGCCGCACCACCACTGCCTGCAACCTTGCCTTTGCAGCGCTCCAAAACCCTGATGATGTGATCTCTTTCGTTGTCGATAATCGTTTTTATTCCATTTTGGGTAAGGGGTTCCTCATTTTTAATTCCAAGTTCCAAATGATCGGGATTAAGTTTTCCATTCGATGAAAGCAGTATACTCCTCAAAATCACATGTTCCAATTCTCTGATATTGCCTGGCCAATCATATAACATCAGCCGATCCATAAAGTCAGCGGGGATTTCAGAAATGTTTTTACCTACTGCCTTTGCATGTTTCTGAACAAAATATTCAGCCAATAGTGGGATGTCGGTTTTTCGTCGACAAAGCGGAGGAACGTGTATTGGGAAAACATTAAGCCGATAGAAAAGATCAAGTCTGAACCTACCTTTTGCGATCTCTTTCTCCAGATTGAGGTTGGTTGCCGCGATTATTCTTAAATCGACTTTAATAGGTTGTTTGCCACCAATCCGCTCAATTTCTTTCTCCTGCAAGGCCCGGAGAAGTTTTGCCTGAAGGTCGAAGGGCATTTCCCCGATTTCATCGAGAAAGATGGTGCCTCCATTAGCCTCCTCAAATTTGCCGATTCTGGTGTTCACAGCTCCTGTAAATGAACCTTTTTCGTGACCAAACAAAATAGATTCAATTAAATCGGCTGGTAGAGCAGCGCAATTTACGGCTACAATCGGTTTTGTGTTTCGATGCGATAGGCGGTGAATGCTTTTAGCCATTTCCTCTTTCCCTGTTCCGCTTTCTCCGGTAATCAATACCGATGTATCTGTTGGTGCCACGATTTTTATTTTATCTAAAACACTTAGCAAAGCCGTGCTTTTACCGATAATATTTTCGAAATCTTTTTTGGCTAAAGGATAGTCGCTTTGATGTAAAACTGATTCCGTTCCGGCTTTTTCAAGTTCAATAATATGGGTCAATTTTTTCTCCAAAGTGCCTGATAAAAAATTAAGCAGCTCCATATGGGCGGGCTGGTAAATATTTTCGCTTCTGCTGTAAAATGAAAAGCTGATTTGATCGCCATTTTCCAGATAGAAGGTTTTAACCAGGTTGGAATAAAGATGGTAAGTGGTGGCGATTAAGTTTTTCATTGGCGCGGCCCTTTTAACCCCTTCAAAATCATCACCAATGTAAATGGCATCAGCTGTGGTTTCTGGTACCAGTTGATTGATAATGTCGTATTCGGCCCTGCTTAATCCTGCATATTTTAAAAACTCATTTGCGGTAAATAGGTCGTACTGATTAAAATTTTTTCTGGTGATTCCAATTTCGCTATATCGTTTTCCATCTTTTCCGATACCCGAAAGTGCAATAAAATCAAAAGGAATATAAGGTTGAAAGGCACTTGCGATAGCTAATATTTTTTTTTGCCAGGTTAAGGATTTCATTGAAATATCTACAATAAAATCCTGCATAAAGCGCTCGCTGCTCATTTTCATGTTATTGCTGTTTTCCCTACGGTATCTGGCAATATCAATGCTTAATAAAACATCCCGGTCACGGTAAGGCTTAACAATAAATCCGTACGGGCAGGTAGACTTTGCAGCCTCCAGCACTTTCTCATTCGAATTTGCGGAGACATAAATAAAAGGGATTTGGCTTTTCATTAAGTCATGCGCCAGATCAATGCCGGTTAACCTGCCTTTTAGGTAAATATCTAAAAGAACCAGGTCTACCTGATGTTTTTCCAATAGGGCCTGTGCATTTTTTACAGAATCGGCAATGCCAACAACCTGGTAGCCGGCACGCTGCAAAATCATCCGCAGATCGTGCGCAACGATAAACTCATCTTCAACAATTAGAATTCTTTCAGTCTTCATCTCTAATTAATCTTTCAACAGGAATAGATCTTCATTTTTATTCATAAAAGTCAGGCGTAATGAAACACCGTCTTTGCTTTCCATCGTGAAAATGCCATCAATTTGGGTACTTAGTCCCTTCATTAAAATAATACCCAGTGTGTTGCTCTGTTCATAATCAAAGTCGGCGGGTAATCCGATGCCGTTATCCTTAATAAATAGTTTATAATGATCTGCCTGGCATTCTTTTAGGCTAATGATCACTTTTCCGCCATGACTATTAGGAAAAGCATATTTGAAAATATTGGTAATCGCCTCGTTAATAATTAAGCCAAGCGGAACAGCTTTCGAAATATCCAGTTCGAGATTTAAAATATCCAATTCAAAGCTGATCTTTTTATCATCGTTCAGGCTTTCCTTTAAATATTCGACCAGTTCTACGATATAAGGCTGAATGTTGATGGTGGCCAGATTTTCTGTTTGGTAAAGCTTCTGGTGAATCAATGCAATACTTTTCAAACGGTGCTGACTTTCTTTTATGGCTTCAATTGCCGATAAATCTTCCAGATAATAACTTTGGCTGTTTAGTAAACTCATTGTTAATTGCAGGTTGTTTTTAACCCGATGGTGTACTTCCTTAATCAAACCCTCTTTTTCTTCGATTAACTTGTTTTTTTGCTGAATATTTAGCTCGAGTTCAGTGTAAGCAAGGTCTATATCTGCCTTTTTCTTTACCAAAGTATCATGAAGTTTCTTTTTCAACCGAAACCTGCCATAGATTAAAACAAGTACGATAGTTAAAAATGCCAGCCCGGCGATAGTGGCATTTTTGATCCATTGAATGCGGTTAAGTTCCTGACTTTGCAATTGCGATTTCTTCCTGAGGATTTCATTTTCATTCTCCTTTTGCGAAGCCTGGAATTCAATCTTCAAACGCTCAATGGTATTTAAATTCTCCTGACTAAGCATCGAATCTCTAAGCTTATGAAAAGTTTGCAGGTGAATAATGGCCTCGGCCGGACGATCTGTAGATAGATCTATTTTGTAAAGAATTTCATTTAACCGGATCTGCCTTGGTAAAGTCATACTGATCTGGTTTTCCCTTGCTTTTTCTGCAAATTGTAAAGCAAGCCCATATTTGTTCTGTGCGAAATAAAATTCGCTCACAGAGAAAAAAACTGAAGTTTGGAAGGTGTTGGAATATGTTTTGAAGGTAGCATCTTCCAGAAGTGTATCAAAATACTTTCTAGCCTGATCATACTTTTTTAGCGCAGCATAACATTCGCCAAATGCCAGAAACATAAAATATTCATGTCCACTTGATGGATTGTTAACCTCGCTCCACGTTTTTTCGAGAATGGCCAGTGCTTTTTTGGCTTCACCCAGTCTAATCATTTGGCTCGTTATGGAATAAGCCGTAACAAAGCGGAAAGGATCTTTTTTATCGTTAACATCAAGGGTTTTACGGTACCAGGCAATGCTTTCCTTAGCTTTACCCATGGCCTCGTAAGCAGAGCCTACCCGGTTTAAATAAGTGCCGAGCACTTCCTCGTGATTGTTCTGTGCCGTTTTTACACTCAGTAAAGCGTAATTTAAGGCCTTGCTCAGTTCTCCTTTTCTTTCATAAACTGCGGAAAGTAAATCGTAAGCCATTGGAAGGTCTGGGAGTTTAAATTTTTTATCCAGCGCTATAACCTCAAAAAGCTCTTTTATGGATAAATCAAATTTTTCTTCCTCCAAATGGAAATCGGCCATTGTTTTCAGGAGCGTTGCCTCTCTGTATTTTTCCTGGAAAGAGGTGCCAATTTCTTTATATAAAGCATGTGCGGTAGCTGCCCTGTTGTAAAATGTTTTGTTTTTATAATCCGAAACGGTATCAGGAACATTGACATAATAAGAATACCATGCACTGGCTTCAAAACGTTTATTGCCAATTCTTTTTGCAACAGCAATTGCCTTTTCATAGGTGAGTGCCTGCTGCACCCGCAAATGTTTTTTGTTTAAAAACCGGGCGTAAACCATAAGGGTACGGAATTCCGAGTTTAACGAACCGAGTTGATTACTTAAGCTGTGTGCTTTTTCGAGGTAAGGTAATGCCTTTGCTAAATTTGCTGGTTGGTCTTCTTGTTGATTAATGAAATGATTGGCAATTTTGATCAGGTATTTAACCCGGTTTGTATCAGGTTTTGATTCAGAAAGTAATATTTTTAATTTTTGAAGTGAATCTTTAGGATTTAAGTCGTTTGCCTGATTTCTGGCTGAACTGCTGTTGCTCTTCATGAAAATTAAACTAAAAACCCCAAGCATGGCAAAGAAAACCACCATTTTATTGAGGTACTTCACTGTTGCAGCTTTTTTAAGCAATCTGTTTAATTCGATCATTTAATTTTACTTATTCAGGATATGCTCCCGTTTAATTTTAAATTTTTTAATTTTTGAGTTAAGGGTCGTAGCTGGAATATGTAACATTTCGGCAGCCCCACCAACACCGGATATTTTGCCCTTACAAAGTTTTAATATCGATAAGATATGATCCCGCTCGTTTTCGTGGATACTTTTGATTTTTTGTTCCTCTGAATTGTTAATGGCTTCATTTCTATCTATTTTAGGCAGGTGGATCTCTTTTAGTATGTTGCCCGATGTTAAGAGTATGCTCCGCTCAATCAGGTGCTCCAGCTCTCTTACATTTCCCGGCCAGGGATAGAGCATCAGTTTGTTCAACGCGCTTTTCGAAATGGCGTTTACCTGCCGCCCGGTTTTTTTTGAAATGCGTTCAATAAAGAATGCTGTTAAATGAGGGATGTCATCCAGTCTATCCCTCAATGGCGGGATTGAAATTGGAAATACATTTAATCTGTAATACAGATCACTCCTGAAATTTCCTTTTTCTATCTCTTTTAACAGATTCCTGTTTGTGGCAGCAATAATTCTAACATTCGTTTTAATTACGCCCTTACCGCCAATGCGCTCAATTTCTTTTTCCTGGAGTGCTCTAAGTAGCTTTACCTGAAGGTCTAACGATAGCTCGCCAATTTCATCTAAAAACAGCGTGCCGTTATGGGCCAGTTCGAATTTTCCGATCCGCCGCTCTGTTGCACCTGTAAAACTGCCTTTTTCATGTCCGAAAAGTTCGCTTTCGGCCAGGCTGGCAGGGATTGCGGCACAATTAATTTTAACCATCAGTTCATTGTGGCGAAGTGATGAGCTGTGTAATGCCCTAGCGATGAGTTCTTTTCCTGTTCCTGTTTCTCCAATAATCAATACAGTACTATCAGTAGCTGCCACCGCGTCTACCAGGTGAAAAATGCTTTTTAACGACTCGCTTTGCCCGATAATCTCAGTATGGTTGTATTTATGTTGGATCTCTTCCTGCAGATAACTTTTCTCATCTTCTAATTTTTGTTTGTATTGGTTGATTTCTGCAAGCTGCTGTTCAATTTTTTCATTCGCCAAGATGTTCGATATCGCTATTGAAATTTGCAGCGAAATGCCATGAAGTAAATCAAAATAAATATTCAATACTGAGTTTTCGTTTTTAATGTAGAGGTAAAAGAAACCGATACAGCCTGATCTATCGACCATTTTAAGGCCTATCATTTCTTTGATGCCCTTGTTATGCCAAAATTCCAGCCAGGCAGGTGCATCATCCCACGTTAAAACTTCTTCAACATTGAAAACAGTTGGTTTTTCCGATGAGATTATCGCCCTGCACATACCGTCATTGAGTGTGTATTTCTTTGATGATTCTGGCGCTATACCTGCAGTTTTAAGGAAATCTTCTTTTTGATTGTAGATAAAAGCACTATGCGTTTCCTGATCATCATTAATCAGACAGATGACGAAATCATCAAAATCAAATAGTTTTTTTAGCTTTTGATCGATGACGTCGAAGAGATCAAGTTTATTTCTGATGGAAGCAATGGAGTTGCTTAACGATAACAAAACTGCATTTTCGCTTTCTTTTTGTTCGAGCTTTTTAAACAAGCGTGCATTTTCGGTTTCAAGTGCTATTGCCCCATCAATATTTAGGATGGCATGTTCTTGATTTTCAATTTCAGATAAATTGCCCTTGCTTTCCATGTCGCTAAAGTAGGGTTTATAATTTTAATTAATGATTTTTTATTTGTTGAATTAGTAGCGAAATTTCGTTATTTATTTATGTATTATTTTGATAATTAGTTTGTTATATTGTATTTATGATATTGATATTTTGTTTATTATTTCGTTATTGTATTAGTGCTCAATTAATTTATCCCGCAGATTTAGGAGATTCCCGCAGAGGTAAATGTTTGGTTGACTGAATGTTGAAATAAATCGTTAATGGTAATTCAATAGAAATGTCGTCTTTCCCGCGCAGGCCTATCGTGTAGACACATCTTCTGTTAACTCTATATTTGTTTTTTAGTACATTCATCAAAGCGGTCGTCATGCTGAATTTATTTCAGCATCTTTCCAGCTACAAAAAGGCATTTATTTCGAAAAAACATTAATTAAGC